>Ga0206130_10000028_pt1 | contig 244193 bp, 234 predicted proteins | sample Helgoland_Spring_9_FD_148637 | JGI IMG/M metagenome (GOLD analysis project Ga0206130, IMG submission 148637) | Pelagic subsurface seawater microbial communities from Kabeltonne, Helgoland, North Sea - Helgoland_Spring_Bloom_20160512_1 | ecosystem: Environmental > Aquatic > Marine > Epipelagic...
TGGCGCTGTCCATAACGGAATGTCAGCGTTACAGGGGTGAAACCCTGCTCTTGGGCAATAGCCAGAACGGTTGAAGAATCCAGCCCGCCACTTAGCAAAACAACGGCAATTTTTTCTGATATCATCGTGTCTACTCGTATTTCTTTAATTGATTGCGCTGGTAATTAGCATAATGCTGTAAAAATGACGAGGACTCCTGACCATCAAGAGATAAAAGAAGCGATCCGCGCGAAAGCGTTGGCGCTTGGCTTTGAGTCTGTCGGGTTCGCCAGTGCCGAAACCGACCCCAACGATCAAAAGGCCCTTGAGGCCTTCACCAAGGCTGGATTTCACGGGGATATGGCGTGGATGGCGCGGGGTGACAAGCGGCGCGGTGATCCGAAAGCTTTAATGCCGGGTGCAAAGACAATCATTGTATTGGGCATGAATTATGGCCCTGGAACAGACCCAACGACGATCTTTGAGCATCCGGAACGCGGTGCGATCAGTGTGTATGCGCAAGGCCGGGATTATCATGACACGGTCAAAAAACGCCTCAAACAGCTCGGACGCTGGATGGTCGAGGCCTATGCCACCGATATTAAGGTGTTTGTCGATACGGCGCCTGTGATGGAAAAGCCATTGGCACAGCGGGGCGGTATTGGCTGGCAGGGCAAACATACCAACCTTGTGAGCCGTGAGAGTGGCTCATGGTTGTTCTTGGGCGAGCTGTTTACCGATCTTAATCTCGTACCTGACAGTCCTGAGATCGACCATTGTGGCAGTTGCGACCGATGCATGCGTGCATGTCCGACAGACGCGTTCCCTAAAGCATACGAGTTGGATGCGCGGCGATGTATTTCATATCTTACGATCGAACACGCCGGAGATATCGACGATGAGCTGATGGACGCGATGGGGAATCATATTTATGGGTGTGATGATTGTCTGGCGGCCTGTCCTTGGACCAAGTTTGGTTCGCCCACGGACGAGCCCGCATTTAGACCCAAAGTCGAATTGACGGCGCCCCAGTTGGCTGATTTAGCGCAATTGGATGATGCTGAGTTTAGAGCTTTCTTTAGCGGCTCGCCGATCAAACGGACGGGCCGAGACCGGTTTGTGCGCAATACACTGATCGCCTTGGGGAATTCAAACGACCTGTCCTTATTAAAGATTGCCGAAGCAATGACGGACGACGTTTCGCCGTTGGTTTCAAAAGTGGCTCATCGCGCTGTAAAAAAGCTTCGCAAGGCTTGACCAAAAGCTATGTTCGCGAGACCCTTCGTTTATGAATTTTCGTCATCTTTCATTTTGTATTTTTGCGGCTGCAATGCTGGTCATGCCGGGTATGGGCCATGCACAGGGTGTGTATCCGCGGATTGAGCCCGTTGCTATTCCTGCGGCACCATTGATCGAGCCGGGGCAAAAGCTAAAGCCAGGCGATATGTTCCGAGATTGCGAGACCTGCCCTGAGATGGTCGTCGTGCCACCAGGCATTTTCATTATGGGTTCCAAGAAGCATAAAAGCGAGAAACCGCCCCGCATCATGCGTATCCGAAAAGCATTTGCGATTGGGCGTTTCGAAACCACACATGAGCATTGGCAGGCATGTATTGATGCTGGTGGATGTACTCACGAACCAAATGATCACAAATGGGGTAAAAACCGTATGCCTGTGATTAATGTCAGCCACAAGATGGTTCGAGGATTTGCTGATTGGCTATCCAAGTCAACGGGACAAACGTACCGATTGCCGAGCGAGGCCGAATGGGAATACGCAGCGCGGGCAGGCTCTAAAGGCAACTATTGGTTTGGTGATATTGTTGGCGACAACGAGGTTAATTGCCGTGAGTGTGGCGCGCCCTGGTCCGGGATTGGCAATGCACCCATTGGCAGCTTTAAGCCAAATCCTTGGGGCTTATATGATATGCACGGAAATGCCTTTGAGTGGGTGCAAGATTGTTGGCAGCCAAACTATCAAGGCGCACCCAAAAGCTCGAAAGCCTGGGAAGATGGTAAGTGTCAGTTCCGGGTTATCCGAGGTGGCTCTTGGTATTACTATTCCAGAATGTCACGTTCAGCGAACCGCCAGAAAAATCCAGGCGCTGTAAAAAGCTATTGGTTGAGTTTTCGTTTGGTTCGCGAAATCAAGTAACGGGTTACTTGTCGCCGCTAAGCTTTGCTAACTGACGTTGCATTTCAAGCATTTGTTCACGCAAATCTTCAATGTCGCCGCTTTCAGGTTCTGAAGCGGGCGCGGGTTGTTTTGGTTCAGTTAATGCTTCACCGTCTTGACCATAGAACGGCGTGAACATCTTCATCGCGTTCTCGAACATAGCCATGTTCTTTTTGGAAATCTCTTCCATCGGTGCGAACGGTGCGAGGCCACTAAACGTGCCTGTCATCATCTCGCGCATTTGTTCCTGATTCTGGGCAAACGACCCCATGGAGTGTTCAAGATAATTTGGCACGACCGCTTGCAGGCTATCGCCATAAAAGCTGATCAAGTGACGTAAGAAGCTAATCGGGAGCAAGTTTGTTCCCTTAGATTCTTCTTCGACGATGATATGTGTCAGGACCTGGCGGGTAATATCTTCGCCGGTCTTGGCATCAAAGACATTGAACTCTTTATCGTCTTTGACCATTTGCGACAGCGTATCAAGAGTCACATAACTCGACGTCTCTGTGTTGTACAGACGGCGGTTTGCGTACTTCTTAATCGTTATCGGTTTTTTGCCACCCTCTTCGGGGGCTGAATTCTGCGGTTTTTTCGCCATGTTCGGCTCCATTTTCCGTAATTTCTGACCGTAACGCTGAACCTTGTGCACTGCAATGAAAAAAGAAACCGACAATAGGCAGGTGCAGCATAACTGTAGCATAAGTGCAGCATTTTTTAGCAGGGGCAGCCTAAAGTGCAGATAATATCAAGCTTTGCCGATACATGCGGACACGATATACTTGGCATCTTAAATGATAAAGGAACGTAATAGTTATGACTGACGATCCTAAAATCGACACATCTCAAGATGACATTCAACGCCTAGCAAAAGAGTACGTTGATCTCTGGGAAGGCCAGTTCAAGGCCTTGGCCGGCGACGAGGCGCTTGCCAAGACAATGGCACAGACGATGGAATTGATGAATGCAGGGGCTGCAAATGTTGCGTCAATGATGCAACGTACGGCATCCTCATCTAGTGGCGGCGTGAATATCAAAGGGGCCGATGATGTTGAATCAGACGCTAAGCAAAGCGATCAGAAGACACAGTCAGGCACCGCGACCGCTGGCGCTACATCTGGCAGTTCAGAGTCTGACGTACGTGAGCTCACTCGTCGCATTGCAGAGCTTGAAAAACGGCTCGCTCGATTGGAAGGGCTCACTGAGCCATCGGGCAAAGTTGCTCCAAAAAAACCTCGAAAAAGTTGATCTGGAAGAATTCCAGTCCGCCGTTCAGCGTGAAATAGAGCAACGCGTTCTGGCTTTTGCCGTTGGTGTAAACCAATTCCAAAACTCGCCGCGAAACGAACCGCAGGCGCTGCTGCCGAGTATTTGGTCAGAGGGCACGACACAGCTCATCCATGCCAAGGCTGCGGGTGCGCCGGTGATCCTTATTCCATCGTTGGTTAATCGCGCGCATATTCTTGATTTGAATGCGAAGCGAAGTTTGCTGCGCTACCTGGTAGATGCTGGCCTCGATACGTATCTTGTGGATTGGGATGCGCCCGGCACAGCCGAGATGACATTCTCGATGGATGATTATGTTGATCGATTGATACGCATACGCGATGTCGTGCAAGAAAGGTCTGGCGCCAAGCCAACATTGGTTGGTTATTGCATGGGAGGAAATCTTGCGCTGGCTTTGGCGCATCGTGCGCCCCAGAAGATTGAGAAACTCGCCTTACTCGCGACACCATGGGACTTCCATGCGGTTGCTGCGACATCGACAATGCTGTTGAAATCATCACTGCCCATTTTGAAGCTATTGATTGCATCGATGGGCGTGTTGCCTGTGGATGTTATGCAGGCAATGTTTTCAAGTCTTGATCCTGGCGGCACGCTTAAAAAATTCCGCGCCTTTGGGACATCGCATCAAAACACGGCGCATGCAGAAGATTTTATTGCGCTGGAAGATTGGCTCAACGATGGCGTGCCGTTGGTGGCAAACGTCGCCATTGAATGTCTTGAAGATTGGTATGCTGAGAATAAACCGATGCAGGGGAAATGGCGCAGCGGTGGGCAGGCGGTTAATCCACGCTTGATTGACGTCCCGACGTTGGTCATCATTCCTGAGAAAGATACAATTGTACCGCCTGCATCCGCGTCGCCATTGATAGATCTGCTGCCACGCGCCGAGATGTTGAGTTTAAATGCAGGACATATTGGTATGATCGTGGGCTCAAAAGCGAAGACGTTGCTTTATAAGCCGCTTGCCGATTGGATTTGTGCGGCGCAATAGGTTTGCTGCATTGCAGTGTAAAACTTGAAGAAAACGACGAATTGGCTTACATATTCAGTGATTAATTTTTTTTAAAAGAAGCATGCCGCAAGACGGCACATGCTCATGGGAGAGAGAGATATTATGACTGAAGTAGTAATTACCGGTGCAGCACGTACCCCTGTTGGTTCATTTTTGGGTAGTTTGAGCTCAATGGCGGCTTCTGAGTTGGGCGCAATTGCGATCACTGAAGCGCTGAGCCGTGCCGGTGTCAGCCCTGAAGACGTCTCAGAAGTTATCATGGGTCAGATCTTGTCAGCAGGTGGCGGTCAGAACCCTGCGCGCCAAGCCGCGATTGGTGCTGGCATTCCAAATGAGAAAACGGCTTATGGCATCAACCAGCTTTGCGGTTCCGGTCTTCGTACCGTAGCGCTCGGCTATCAGGCGATCCTTGCTGGTGACAGCGATGTTGTGGTTGCAGGTGGTCTCGAAAGCATGAGCCAGTCACCGCACGTGATGCATCTTCGCAACGGTGTCAAAATGGGCTCCGGCCAGATGGTTGATACAATGATTAATGATGGCCTTATGGATGCTTTCAACGGCTATCACATGGGCACAACTGCTGAGAACGTTGCACGCAAGTGGCAACTGACACGTGACGAGCAGGATGCATTTGCATTGGGTTCACAGAACAAAGCAGAAGCCGCACAAAAAGCAGGCAAGTTCAAAGACGAGATCGTTCCAGTGACTATCAAGTCACGTAAAGGCGATACCGTTGTTGATGCGGATGAGTATCCAAAATACGGCACAACGATTGAGAGCCTGACCAAGCTTCGCCCTGCATTCGACAAAGAAGGCACGGTGACTGCTGGCAATGCATCGGGCATTAACGATGGTGCTGCGGCGCTTGTATTGATGAGTGCTGAGAACGCTGAAAAGCGTGGCGCACCTGTTTTGGCGCGCATCAAGTCATGGGCAACAGCGGGTGTTGATCCTGCGATCATGGGTACAGGTCCGATCCCAGCTTCACGTCTCGCACTCGAGAAAGCCGGTTGGACCGTTGACGATCTTGATCTTGTCGAAGCCAACGAAGCATTCGCCGCTCAGGCATGTGCTGTGAACAAAGGCATGGGCTGGAACACGGATATTGTGAACGTCAATGGCGGCGCAATCGCATTGGGTCACCCAATTGGTGCATCTGGCGCACGGGTTCTCGTAACACTGTTGCACGAAATGCAGAAGCGTGATGTGAAGAAAGGTCTCACGACACTTTGCATCGGTGGTGGCATGGGTATCGCAATGTGTGTTGAACGCGACTAGGATATCTTGAGGCCCTGGGCGATTGTCATGCTTGCCCAGGGAACCTTTATAATATGATTGTCAAAATAGCGGCAATGAACAGGGAACTTCAATATGGGCAAAATAGCATTGGTTACCGGCGGAACACGTGGCATTGGCCGCGCTATTTCCGAAGGCCTTAAGGCCGCTGGCTATACCGTTGTCGCAAACTACGCAGGCAACGAAGAAGCCGCCGCAGCATTTAAATCAGAAACAGGCATCGACGTTATTAAATTTGACGTTGGTGATTTTGACGCCTGCCTGGCTGCTGTTGCCGGGATCGCGGAGAATCAGGGCCCGATTGATGTATTGGTAAATAATGCTGGTATCACCCGTGACAAACCGCTTCATAAAATGGAAAAGTCTCATTGGGATCACGTTATCGCGACCAACCTTGACAGCTTGTTTAATCTTAGCCGCGCTGTGATTGATGGCATGCGCGAGCGGGGCTTCGGGCGGATCGTTAATATCAGCTCGATCAATGGCCAAAAGGGTCAGTTCGGTCAAACCAACTACGCCGCTGCAAAAGCAGGCCTGATTGGTTTCACCAAGGCGCTTGCACTCGAGACCGCGTCTAAGGGTATTACGGTTAATGCTGTTGCGCCGGGATACATCGGGACTGAGATGGTAATGGCTGTGCCGGAAAAAGTTTTGAACGAAGTGATCATTCCACAAATTCCTGTGGGTCGTTTGGGCGAAGCCACAGAGATTGCGCGCTGCGTAACTTTCCTTGCGTCCGATGATGCCGGGTTTATTACCGGCTCGACGCTTTCCGCCAATGGCGGCCAGTACATGGCGTAATGCTGTGAACCAAGGTTATCTATTAAAGGCGGTCGTTTTTGCGGCCGCCTTTTCTTTTACCGCATCTTCATCTGGCTTGGCACATGCGGAAACTTGGACGATGTCTGTGCCCGAGTTATCTCGAATTGAGGTGGGAGACGATGGTGCGCCTGTCGTTGTTGATCGCTCAGGAACAAAGCATCGGCTGCGACTTGTTGATGGCAAGATTGTGCTTCAACAAATGCCGTCCGTCATAAAGACTAAAGCACCTCAAGGCGCTCTAACCGATAGTGTTGTCGCTGTTGGCAAGGACGGCCTTAAGGCGTGGCTGGATCAACCGACGGAACGGTATGGCCACGATGTGTTGGGTGATGCGATTGAAGCGGCCGCGCTGACGGTCGAATATTCAGGTGGCGTTCGCCAAACTTTGCGACTTGATGATGACGCCGTGTTTGAAGACCGTATCCCCTGGTTTGTTGATATGGACGGGGATGGTGATCAGGAAATTATTCTGGTCAAAGCTTATCTCGATGCAGGAGCCGCATTGGTATTGATCGAGCTGGGTGATCGTCAAAACCTGCTAATGATCGTTGCCGAGGCACCAGCCATCGGCACGCCTAACCGCTGGCTCAATCCCGCAGGCGTCGGTGATATCGACGGTGATGGCCAGCCAGAGGCATTGGTTGTCATAACACCGCATATCGGCGGCACATTGACGGCTTATGAATGGCAGGGTGATACACTGGTTGTTGATCATGAGTTCTATGGTTTCTCGAACCATGCCATTGGATCTCGAGAGTTGGGGCTTTCTCTTGTCGTTGATCTTAATGGCGATGGCATTGCCAAGGTCGTCGTTCTGGATGCCAATCGGGATAATATGACGATTATGAGTTTTGCCGGAGTGTCGCCAAAAACCCTGAAACGTATCAAGCCATCTGGCCGTATTACGCACCGCGTTGTTGTGCATGATCTGGATGGTGATACGAAGCCTGAGATTACGTTCGCGATATCCGATCATGAAGTTGTGATTTGGCAGCCAGGGCTCTGAGCTTGATAACCTTGATTCTGGAGATTTGAATAGTGGATTCTCAAGCAGATAAAAAACGGCTCCGTGCGACACTCGTTGGTGGCACCGCTGTATTGCTATGGGGATTGCTGGCACTCTTCACGACACTGACCGGTAAGATACCGCCGTTCCAATTGGCGGCATTATCATTTGGCATTGCGACGGTCTTTGTCGTGCTGAAATGGACGCTGCGGCGAGAGAATATTGGTGCGCATTTAAATCAACCTATTGGAGCCTGGATGCTCGGCACGATTGGGCTGTTCGGCTATCACTTCTTTTACTTTATGGCGCTTAAGAATGCCCCGCCGGTCGAGGCTGGATTGATTGCGTATATGTGGCCGTTGTTGATCGTCGTGGGCTCAGCGCTGTTGCCGGGCGAGCGGCTGCGTTGGTGGCATGTTGCGGGCGCCGTTGCTGGATTACTAGGCGCGGTTTTATTGATTACGGGTGGCAAGGGCCTTGCTGGCTTCAAGGCTGACTATACGTTGGGTTATGTGATGGCCGTGCTGTGCGCGCTCACGTGGTCAACGTATTCAATATTGAACCGGCGCTTTGGGAATGTACCAACGGATACGGTTGGTGGATTCTGTGCGACGACGGCGATCTTGGCGACGATTTGTCATTTTGCATTTGAGACAACAGTATGGCCCAGCGGGTCGCTGGAATGGCTGGGTGTCATTGGCTTAGGCTTGGGTCCCGTTGGAATTGCTTTCTTCACATGGGATTACGGAACCAAGCACGGCGACATTCAGGTGCTTGGCGCATTTTCATATGCAGCACCTTTGATCTCTACGATTTTACTGATTGCGTTTGGCAAGGGTGAAGCAACGCTGAGCGCGGCTATCGGTTGTTTATTAATTGTCGGCGGTGCTGTGTTGGCGTCGAAAGAACTTTTAAAACGAAAGGGAACATCATGAGCGGTTCAGAAATTACACTAGTCCAATTTCCAAGACATTTGGGCGTCCCCAATGCATCGCCGTTTTGCGTAAAGTTGGAGCTTTGGCTGATGCTTGCAGGTATCCCTTTTAAAAATGATTTCAAGGATATGCCCTTCAAAGCGCCCAAGAAGAAAATTCCCTATGTGATTATTGATGGTCAGGAAATGGGTGATAGTACGCTGGTGATCGAGCATCTGGCGAAAACGCGCGGCATCGATCTGGATGAGGGGCTTAGCGAAAAAGACAAAGCCCTCGACCAAGCTATCTGGGCAATGGTTGATGAGCGAACATATTGGTACGGCGTTTATGATCGTTGGCTGGGCGCAGGCTGGCCTGTTATCAGTGAAGCTTTTTTTAGCACAACGCCAAGTCTGCTCCGACCGGCATTCAAAGCTTTTGCGGTTCGTGCTGTGAAAAAGCAACTTTGGAAGCAGGGTACGGGACGCCATTCCGCTGATGAAGTTTTAGAGATGGCGAAACGTGATATTGCTGCCTTAGCTGCGATTGTGGGGGATAGGCCATATGTTCACGGGGACAAAATTCGCACAATTGATACGGTCGTGTTTTCAATCGTCGTGAACCTGACCCACGTCACGGTCAATACGCCGATGACACAAGCAGCAAGGGCGCATGCAAATCTCGTTGCATATGCCCAGCGCATTCTTGATCAGTATTTTCCGGATTAAGACTGAGGCGGCATTGTCGATTCGAAAGATGGACGGTTAGAGATCTTCTCGAACCAGTCAGCGAGTGCTGGACGATCCGTACGCCATCCCATATCCGGGAAGCGAAGATCAATCCAGCCAAGGCCACATGCGATCGAGATTTCACCAATGGTGATATCGCCATCCGTGCCCATGCTGTCGGCTGCCGCATCAGCGACGTCCATGCAACGGAACATCGCAGCCTGCTGACGTTCGATCCACCAATCCCAGCGAAGTTCTTCTGGGCGGCGAACTGTCTCAATGAGGAACAGAATGCCAGCATCTGTCATGCCATCGCCAGCTGCTGCCAACGTAAGCGCTTTAAAGCGTGCATCGGTATCGGCAGGAAATAACTTGGTGCCAGTGTTGAGTTGATCCAGATACTCACAGATCACCGGGCTGTCATATAATGACACGCCTGCGTCGGTAACCAGGCAAGGTACTTTGCCAATAGGATTACTGTTAACGAGATCGGTTTCAGGTGACCAAGGGTCAGTCGCGACGCGTTCAATCTTGTCAGCAAGGCCTGCTTCAATAGCGGTGACAGAAACTTTGCGGACATATGGGGATGTTGGTGAATAGCGGAGTTGCATAACTGGTTTCCTCTGATTTGTTATTTTCTATTTGAAATATGGTGTCTGAATGACAAATGTCACTCATTATCTTGGCACAAGTGTGTGGACGAGTGCTTGCCCGGTCCGGCAAACACTCTAAGGTTTTATTATGTGGTCTGATGTAATCGATCTTAGAGAATTTTATGCGCGTCGTGTAGGGCGTAATGCGCAACGTATGATCCGTCGCCAATTGCGGATCATGTGGCCAGACTTGAAAGGTCTTCGGATTCTGGGTCTTGGCTTTGCGACACCTTACCTCAGCATGTTCCGTGAAGATGCTGATCGTGTGCTGGCTGCGATGCCAGCCGGCCAAGGCGTTTTGCATTGGCCGGTGGGTGAGCGGGGATTGACCATGCTGGCAGATGAAGTGGATTTACCGCTACCAGATTTATCGATGGACCGGGTCTTGATCGTTCATGCGCTTGAAAGTGCTGAGCAGGTGCGACCGCTCCTCAGAGAAGCCTGGCGTATACTTTCAGATTCTGGGCGATTGATTATTGTTGTGCCGAACCGACGAGGGCTCTGGGCGCGGTTTGAGCAAACACCGTTTGGATATGGACGTCCTTATTCGAAAGGGCAATTAACCCGATTGCTACGGGATAATATGTTCATGCCGATGGAAACGTCGCGCGCGCTTTTCTTCCCGCCTTTTAATAGCAGCATTCTACAAGGTTCCGCAGCCGCTTTAGAAAAAGTGGGCGCGCGATTGTTTCCTGCGGCTGGCGGTGTCAATGTTACAGAAGCCGTAAAACAAATGTATGCAGCGACAATGATCACGACTGGAAAACGAAAGAAATCCATGAACGCTGTGCCAGGCCGGAGCCAGGGATACAATCGTGAACTGGACGAACGTCAATGACGGCAACCTTTGATACGACACGTTGCCGTGTTGCCGAGATTGAAGCTGTGACGGATGACATTCGGATTCTGCGGATTGTCGCAACGGATACGCCTTTGTTCGATTGGCGTGCGGGTCAGTATGCGAGTTTTAAAATCAACGGATTCGAAGCGCGTGACTATTCGATTGCCAATGCACCGGGTGAGGACTTCATCGAATTGCATATCCGTCGTTCAGGCGCGGGCGGGTTTAGCGATTTCATTTGTGACGACCTCAAGCAAAACGAACCCATCGATGTTAAAGGCGCTTTTGGTGGCGCGTATTTCCGCGAAAACCACAAAGGCCCATTATTGGCCGTCGCTGGTGGCACGGGACTAGCCCCGATGAAGGCCGTGGTCGAAGCGGCGATTTCATGCAGTCTGCAACAAGAAATTCATTTGTATTTCGGTGTGCGTGACGAGTCTGAGATTTATTTTGAGCGCCACTTTATTGATCTCACGCGGACCAACCCGAACTTTCGTTTTGTATCCGTCATATCGGAACCAAAAGAGCATTCAGGTCGGCGACGTGGCTTGGTCAGTGATGCGGTCGCAGCAGACTTCCATTTATTATACGGCTTTCAGTGTTATCTTGGCGGGCCACCAGCCATGGTGGATGCCTGCGCCAATATGTTGAAGCTGAAAACAGTCCCTAAACATGATGTTTTTGCGGATGCCTTTTACCGCGAAGAAGAAATGCGTGCGATGGGTGAGCCTCGCCTGAATTGGACGTAATACGTCGACGGGATTGATGCGCCGCCCGGATCGGCGTAAAACCCGCGCATGACCTATCAAGTCAAAGAGATTTTCTACACCCTGCAAGGGGAAGGACGCCAAGCTGGCCGGGCGTCAGTGTTTTTGCGTTTTGCTGGCTGTAATCTGTGGACCGGGCGGGAAAAAGACCGGGCCACGGCTGTGTGCACTTTCTGTGATACGGATTTCATTGGAACAGATGGACCAGGGGGCGGCGCATTTAAAGACGCAGCGAGCCTGGCCGAAGCCGTTGCGGCCCAATGGCCGTTTGCGCATGAGGGCGCGCCATATGTTGTTATGACTGGGGGTGAGCCGTTGCTTCAGGTCGACACGCCGTTAATTGATGCGCTACATGAGCAGGGCTTTGAAATCGCTGTTGAAACCAATGGTACGATTGCGGCGCCGGACGGGATCGACTGGGTATGCGTTAGTCCAAAAGCCAACGCTAAGTTAAATCAAACACGCGGCAACGAATTGAAGCTTGTCTATCCACAAACGACCGCAATGCCGGATCGGTTTGAACATTTGGATTTTGACTTTTTCATGTTGCAGCCTATGGATGGCCCAGACGCTCAACAGAATACGGAACATTGTGTCGTTTATTGCCGGGCCCACCCAAAGTGGCGATTGAGCCTGCAAACCCATAAAGTATTAGGCATCCCGTGATGCGGATGATGCGTATTCGATAATAGGAAGTGTGATGGAAATTTTTAAAGAGTTCACGTTTGAAGCCGCTCACGATCTGCCGAACACGCCAGAAGGGCACAAGTGCCGGCGTTTACACGGTCACAGCTTTCGGATACGCTTAGCCGTTGAGGGTGACGTTGATCCTGATACCGGGTGGGTGATGGATTTTGCTGAGATCAAGGCGGCATTCAAACCAATCTGGGATCGCCTCGACCATCATTATTTGAACGACATTAAAGGTCTTGAGAATCCAACATCGGAAGTCATCGCCAAATGGATATGGGCAGAACTCAAGCCTGCGTTGCCAATGCTATCCGAAGTCGAACTTTGGGAAACATGTACAGCGGGCTGCACGTACCGAGGCGACTGAGTTAGCCTCTTATTCCAGTGAGAAGTAATCTAGATACGTGAGTTCCTTCTCCCTTGGGAGAGGTGATGAAAAGCCTGAGGTTAGAGATACTGATGGCTCTGGTTTCCGGCCTGCGCTGGAATGAAGAACTTTTATTGTTATATGCTAGCCGCGCCCGCGGTAAGATTGAACGCCTTGATCCGGGAGCCAAACGCCTTTAGGTGGTTCGCCTGACTGATAAAACACATCAATAGGAATACCACCGCGTGGATACCAATATCCACCGATACGCAGCCAATGCGGCGCGGTTGCCGAGATAATTTTTTGCGCAATATCGATCGTGCATTGCTCGTGAAAGCCCGGATGATTCCGAAAGCTGGCGAGATAAAGCTTGAGCGACTTGCTCTCAACAATGCTTTGTTCTGGCACGTAATCAATCACGAGGTGTGCGAAGTCGGGTTGGCCCGTGACCGGGCACAGAGATGTGAATTCGGGTGCGGCAAAGCGGATCAGATACCGGGTGCCGGGATGTGGATTATCAACAACATCCAGCACCGCTGTTTCAGGGCTATCTGGCATGTCGCTTTGTCGGCCAAGTTGGCTCAATGTTTCATATGTGATGTCAGTCATGTTACTATTCTACGACATCCGATGATACAGATAAATACCGTATCAGTCCTTCCGTGAAGAACATTCTCGTCATCCCCGCGAAAGCGGGGACCCAGGCTATAGCTCGAGATATCTAGGTTCCCGCTTTTGCGGGAATGACGATAGAGAAAATAGAATGCAGTGTGTTAATCAGCGTCAATTTCATCGATATCGCCACTGGTATATTCGGCGCTGAAATCGGTCTGAAACTTGGCAAACGTACCGGCCTCAATTGCCACGCGCATGCCTGCCATCAGTTCCTGATAATAATGCAGATTGTGGCGGGTCAGGAGCATCATGCCGAGGATTTCCTTGGCCATCACCAAATGGTTCAAGTACGCACGGCTATAATTCGTACACGTGTAGCAACTGCAATCCGCATCCAATGGACGCGTATCTTCTTTATGGCGCGTATTGCGCATGTTGAGGGTGCCGCGCCGGGTGAATGCCTGATTGGTGCGCCCAGAGCGTGTTGGGAGTACACAATCAAACATATCAATGCCGCGCGCGACAGCTGCGACCAGATCATCGGGCTTGCCGACGCCCATCAAATATCGGGGCCGATCTTTAGGGAGCTGTGGTGTTGTGAAATCAAGCACACGCATCATGGTTTCGTGTCCCTCGCCAACGGCCAAGCCGCCAACGGCATACCCATCGAAGCCAATTTCGGTCAGGGCCTCGATACTTTCAGCGCGCAAGTCTTCAAATACACTGCCCTGTACAATCCCAAACAAGCCATATCCATTACGTTCTTTGAAAGCTTCTTTGGAACGCTTCGCCCAACGCATCGATAGCGCCATGCTCTCTGCGGCAACGTCTTTTTTGCATGGGAATGGGGTACACTCGTCAAATGCCATGGTTATGTCTGCGTCCAGCATCCGCTGGATATCCATGGACCGTTCGGGGCTCAGGTCGACATAACTGCCATCAATGTGAGAACGGAACCGCACGCCTTCTTCGCTCATTTTGCGAAGCTCGGATAATGACATCACCTGAAAACCACCACTATCGGTCAAGATGGGTCCGGGCCAATTCATAAAGGTATGCAGGCCGCCCAGTTTTTCGATGCGCTCGGCTGTTGGTCGCAGCATAAGGTGGTAAGTATTGCCGAGGATGCATTCAGCGCCTGTTTTGGCAACCCATTCAGGCGTCATCGCTTTGACCGTGGCAGCGGTGCCAACGGGCATAAACGCGGGCGTCTCGAAACTCCCGTGCGCTGTCTGGATACGTCCACGTCGGGCCTGCCCGTCGCTGGCGATTAATTCGAAACCTGTGCCGCTCATGAAGTCACCTCTGTGCGTTCGATAATGCACGCATCGCCATATGAATAAAACCGGTATTCATTCTGGATAGCATGCGCATAGGCCGCTTGCATCCGATCCAGCCCGGCCAGCGCCGAAACCAACATAAACAAGGTTGAGCACGGCAGATGAAAATTGGTCAGCAGTGCATCGATACCTTTGAATGTATAACCCGGTGTAATGAATATATCTGTGTTGCCGTTGAACGCATGGAATACACCGTTTTCGTCAACGGCACTTTCAAGGGTACGAAGTGACGTCGTCCCACAAGCGATGACGCGCCCCCCGTTTTTGCGGGTCATATTTAATACTTCGGCAACATCTGCCGACAATATCGCACGCTCGGTATGCATCACATGATCATCGGTATCATCGACGCGGACGGGTATGAACGTTCCAGCACCGACGTGTAATGTGACGCGGACATCCATGACGCCCGCTGCGCGTACAGATTTCAATAGGCCGTCCGTGAAGTGCAGGGCCGCCGTCGGGGCAGCGACCGCGCCGTCGTTCTCAGCAAACATGGTTTGATAGTCGTTGCGGTCTTCTTGTGTGCCTTCGCTTGGACGTTTGATATAAGGCGGTAGGGGCATCACACCATGTTTTTCGAGCATGGCGATCAGCTCGTGTCCGGCAACGTTAAAGCGCAGTTCGCGTTCGCCCATATCATCCGCGTCAGTACAAGCCGCGGCAAAGCCCGGGCCAAATACAAGATAGTCGCGCGGTTGCAGTTTCCGTGCAGGTTTTGCGAACACACGCCATGTATGCGCATCAACGGGCTGATGCAGCGTCACTTCGATCTTGGTGCCTTCGGGTTTACCCGCATGGGCGGCGTCACCGCGTTTGCCCACAAGGCGTGCCGGAATGACGCGGGTATCGTTAAACACCATCACGTCGCCATCTTTTAATAAGCCTGGAAGGGCATCGACACGAAGATCGCGTAGCGCGGATCCGTCGTTCGGTACGTGCAAAAGCCGGGCGTGATCCCTCGGACGCATTGGTTCTTGGGCAATACGTTCGGTGGGCAGATGAAAATCAAAAAGCTTTAAGTCCATGACGGGCGTTTTTATAGACTTGCGGGCGATGCTACAATCATGGAACTTATATGATAGAAAAACAGTCGCGTTCGAGTGTCGAGCGCACAGTACAATAATTGACGAGGTTTGCTATGATTACGTCTTATTCTTGCCCTGCTTATTCCGTGGTTGAACTTCTTTACCATCGGCAAGCCGATACAGGGCATCATCTGCTTGATCTTGCAATTACTCCTGATCGGTTGGATTCCCGCGGCAATCTGGTCAGTGTATGCACTGAGCCAGTATAACACCGATAAAAAGATCGACGCTGCCCACGGGAAATAAGTCACTCTTGGTTAGAGAGTGACTTCTACGCCTTCTTTTGAAGCTTTTACAACGGCGTCGAGAATCTCGATGCCGTGAATAGCGTCATCAACAGGCACTGCATAGGTGGCGCCATTGGTGACCGTGGCTGCAAAGGCTTCTAGCTCGACACGTTCCATATCAAAGCCTGGGAATTCCTCGACGGACTTGTCACCGTCGACCATGCGAACTTCGATGCGTTCCTGATCGCGGACTTCGGCCCAGCCTTTGCTGCCGAATACCTGAATGCGCCAGAGTTGCTGGGTTGCGAACAGCGTTGTTAATACGCCGGTCTCGCCGGATTTGAATTTCAATGAGGCAAAGGTTGTGTCGTCGACGGCAACTGGTGCTGCATGGCGTTCACTGACGGCGCGCAAGCTCGCAACCGGGCCCATGATCGACATCATTGCATCCATCATATGCACGCCCATGGCAGTCATGCCACCAGCGGGACTCTCGGTTTCAGACGCGCGCCAATGTTCGTCTGTGTAACGAAGTGCGCCGCTGCCAGAGATATTACCTTCAATGTGCATCAAGGTGCCGAGCGCGCCGGACGTTGCTAATTCTTTGAGTTTAATCATCGCGGGTAAGAAGCGACGATTGAAGCCAACACAGAGGGGTAATCCTGCATCGGCCATCGCCTTTGCCGCACGTCGTGCATCATCGGCGTCGAGCGTCAGTGGCTTTTCTGCAAACACAGGCTTGCCAGCTTTGGCTGCCGCAATGATCTGGTCTACGTGTTGCGTATGCGGCGTTGCGAGAACGATTCCATCGATGTTTGGATCATTGAGGAGATCGGAGAAATCATCGCGAAGGTCGATTCCTTTCTCGGCGCAATAATCGACAGCGCGGTCTTTACGCCCCGTTACGCCAGCTGTGAATGTCACAGTGTCTGACTTGCCTTGTACGGAATCAACAAGAACACGTCCCCAACGACCTAATCCGGCCACACCACATCGTAGCATCTATTCTCTCCTTTTATCGGCGGGTTTGACGCGCCGGTTTCGCTCCATCATTCTGAAGCAGTCATTTCTTATCGCTCAATCGGGTGCGACGGTAACAGCTTTTTTCCGAACGGCAATATCATGAGCGAAGAAACAATCGCAAAAACAGGCGAAAAATCTGCCTCAAAACGCAAAGCTGCGATTAAAGGTGCCAGTTTCATGGCGGTGGCAGGATTATTGATTGCCATCACTCATGTCCTTGTTCGTGACTTGTCGTCAGATGTTCATCCCATCCAGATTGCATTTTTTAGAAATCTGGTTGGCTTTCTTATGTTGGTGCCATTTCTGCTTCGTCAAGACCGGGTCCATTGGAAAAGTAAGCAGCCCAAGCTGCAGTTCATTCGCGCCATTATTGGAACGTGCGCGATGTTGAGCTGGTTCACGTGTTTAAGCATGCTGCCTGTTGCTGATGCCACGGCGATCAGTTTTGTGACGGTGCTGTTCATTACGATTGGTGCGTCGATATTCTTAGGTGAGAAAATGGGCATCCGTCGCTGGACGGCGATTGCTGTTGGTTTTGTTGGTACATTAATCATCGTGCGACCCGGAACAGAAGTCTTTGGCCCTGGCGCCATTGTTGCCTTGGGTTCAACTGTTTTTTGGGCTGCATCAATGCTTTGTGTCAAAGTTCTGTCACGGACAGATTCTAGTGTCACGATGGTGTTCTATGCCAATGTCTTCTTCACGATATTTTCGTTCATTCCGGCATTGTTTGTATGGTCGTCGCCCGATCAGCACGCGCTGATCATGATGGCTATTATTGGCGTGATGGCGACGTTGGGGCATTTGTGTATGGCGCAAGCGTTGAAACTCACAGATGCGACGGTGGTCGCGCCGGTCGACTACACGCGGCTTTTATGGGCGGCGGGTATTGGCTACATCGCGTTTAGTGAATTCCCCGATGTCTGGACGTGGGTTGGTGGCACAGTGATCTTCCTGAGCACCATATACATTACGTACCGGGAATCTCAGCGCGGTAAGGCGTCGTCACCTTCTGTAACGCCATCAACAACGGCTGGTACCTGAAGCTTGCTTTCACGGCGGACGATATAAAGAGACGACGCAAAAATGACTAAAGCGCCGACCCAGGTCCAGTAATCGGTCATCTCACCAAATGCAATCCAGCCGATCAGCACGGCGAATGGTAATCTTGAGAAATCCACCGACGCAACAACAGAGGCATCGGTCACTTCAAATGCTTTGGTCAGGAAGATATGCCCAACCACAGCAATGGGTCCGGTTGCTAACAGGAATAACCAAACCTCAAATGACGGCCAGGACCACACGAGTATAGCGGGGATCAGCGCCAAAGGGATCATCAATAAATGAGAGAAGAAGACGACAGTCCAGGCATCATCGCCGCGCGTGAGTGTCTTTATGATCAATGCCGATGTGCCCATAAACATAGCAGAGGCGAGGGCCAGCCAGTTGCCGAGCCCCATCTCGGCCATGCCAGGACGAATAATAATCAGCGCCCCGCAAAATCCGATCAGCGTTGCCGTCCAGCGGCGCATTCGGACAACTTCACCTAAAACCAGGGCCGCACCGACGGTCGTGAATAAGGGGGCCAGGAAGCTCAAGGCTGTGACTTCGCCAATCGGGATCATCGACACGGCGTAGAACCATGTCGACATCGCGCAAAAGCTGACACAGGCTCGGATCATATAAAGCTTGGTTTGTGATGTCCGTATATTTCCAATGCCGCGCTTCATCAGCCAAGGCAGCATACACATCCAGGCGAATACCAGCCGACAAAACACAATCTGCATTGGATCGACGCCAAGCTGCGAAAGGTACCGCCCAAGACCTGCCAGCAATGCAAGGATGGCGCAGGATGCAACCATCCACATGGCACCCTCAAGAGGGCGATTTATACGATTTGGGTCGGCGCCTTGGCGGCGCCGCGGCATTTCCGAAAGAGGTGCTGGTTCGGCCAATGATTAATCCAGATCGATTGGAAAGATGGGGCGACGCAATTTGGTGAACGGTAGCTTTGCGATGTCTTTGCTTGATAGTGCACCGGCATCACAAATGAGGACTTCGCGCGCGATCAGCTGGAATGCGGCCCGGAAATGCTGCATCGATTTGACGATGACAATATCATGCGTACTTGGGTCGATGTCTGCATGCGTGAAGGCTTCGATTTCGGTAAGCTGCAGCCTGTTCGATACAACCACGATTTCCATGCCGCCAGATTTTAGAATGGCCGTCGGCCCCATGTTGTGGGTGACGCCTTTCCAGCGTGGCCCGAGGGCAACGTATGTGCCGTTGGTGATTTTTGTCACCGTGCCTGAGATTTCAATGGGGGCACCAAAGGTGGGGTCTGACTTGCCTCCCAGCATCACGGTTACCTGATTTCCTTCGCCCGCTTTGATGAGTTCTGCTGCGGCGCCCGCATCACAAATTGTCCCAAAGCATGCATTCTGGATACCTGCGTCCAAAAGGCCTTTGAGCAAGAATGTGGAATCGCCGTAAGCGCCTGATCCGGGGTTGTCTGAAAAATCGGCAACGACGATGGGGCCTTTGCCTGGACCATCAGCCATCATGCGATGAATTTCAGAAATTGTCTCGTCGACGCTCAGGTAGGTATTGGAATCGAAATGCCGGGTTTCCCAAACATAATCCATATAATCTTCGGCAATGGCTTTGTAGCGCGCATGATTGCCGTCGCCGGTCACGCAAACGGTTGGCCCTGCTTCTTCCAGGTCTGCAGGAGTGAATCCCGCATGGATACTGACCAGCAATACACCATCGTTTTCAGCTTCGAGTTTGTCCGCCCGCGCCAAAAGCGTTGTCATCGGATTGTCAGTTGTTGTGCGGCCATCGTCCAAGCCTTCGATGGTGTCACGACGTGCTGTGAAAACGTAAGGCTTTACCTCGCCCCGCATTGTACGATCAAGAACGGCAGCGGCTCGCTTTGAGGTCGCGACTTGATCAATATGCGGATAGGTGCGGTATGCACACATTATGTCGGTATGTTCCGTCATCAACGTTGTGACGTTGGCATGTAGATCCAATGTGATTGTAACAGGCACATCTGGACCGATGATTTCGCGAAGGCCTTTGAGTAACTCACCTTCGGCATCATTATAATCAATGCTGGCCATGGCACCGTGCAAATTTATCAACACACCATCAAACGGACCTTGTGTGCGTGCAGCATCATAAATAGCGCTACTACCGGTTTCCCAGGCGTCGCGTGAGATTGGGCCAGACGGCGTGGCCCAGGCGACGACGGTACGAACCAAATCCCAACCATGATCTTTCGCGGCTTGTTCGGTGCCCGTCGGCTCGATCTGTGCGCCTTCGATGGCAGCGGGAACATCGTCGCCAAAAGCGAGGAGATAATTTTGAAAATTTTCACGGGTCGTTGGCAAAATTGAAAATGCATTGCTCTCGTGGCCAAAAAGGCCGGTCAGTACACGAAAGGTCATTTGCTTATTCTCTCTTCAAGGAATTAATCAAGTGGGTGAAGGGTCGCATAAGTTCAGAACTCTTGTCCTGATGCGAGAAGGGCACCTGAAATCGCATCGGCAGTTTCAATTGCGAGGGGGCCAAGTTTTTGGCGTGCATCTGAAAGTTTCCAAGCAGGCGTATATGCCGGGATGTGAACCGCGCCAACGGGTTGGCCACGATAGTCAACAATGGGTGCTGCGATGGCAATTTCTCGCGGAAGCAATTGGGCAAAGGTCGTTGCAAAACCGCTTCTACGCGCTTTTCGTACAGCCTTCATGATTTCTTTCGGATCAACTGTCGTGCCTGGTATGTTTTCGGCATGTAAGGACCGGGCAATAATATCTTCGGCTTTATCAGGTGGCATTCGCGATAAAATCGCGTGACCTGTTGCCGTGCAATACATTGGGATTCGTCTTCCCGGAACTGTGGCAACATAAGCTGCCTTCTGATGTGGAATGCGTACGGTGTAAATTAAACTGGTGTCGTCGCGCTCAGCGAGGTTCATGGTGGTTTGATACACCGCGCCGGCTTCAATGAGTCTCGGCATGGCTGCAGCACCAAGGTAGCTGTGTCGTAAATATGTGAATGCGAGTTCCATTAATTTGCGGGCAGGACGATATCTTCGCGTCGACGTATCTTTTTCGAGAAATCCAAGTTGATGCAGTGTGTTTGAAAATCTTTGGGCAGCACTTTTGTCGAGGCCGGTTCTGAGTGCGATTTCAGTCACCCCTAATGCTGCGCAATCATCGCCGAATGCCGCGAGCACACGGAAACCTTTTTCCAAGGAACCGACATAAAGTGGATGGGCCGTTGGTGCGACAACATTCATAGCTGTTGTGGTAGCTTCGGATTTCCCAATGTTTGACTGTCCATCATTAATTTTCGTAGCATATCAGATAACGTTACATTGTATTAAAATGTAATACAATGTGATAAATAATAAATGGTGCTGCTCGGGGAGTTAAAAATTAAATGTCGTTTCGGCAACGCTTGCCATGGACTCGGCTGCAATTTCATCGAACAATAGTTTTTAATTGGGGTGCGCAATGCGTGCCTCCGCTTCTGGCATGCGCAATGTCATTTAATATAAGGGAGGTAAGAGCAATATGTTCCGCAAAGTAATAGCAATTACTGCACTGGCAGCTGCAGTGACCTTAACGGTCCAGCCAGTTGCACATGCAGGAAAAGCAAATGACGAACTAGTATGGTCGACCAATCGGGAAGCTACGATTGCAGACCCATATTACAATAACACACGTGAGCTGGTAATCATTGGTAACTCGGTTTGGGATGGACTTTTATTCCGTAACCTCGAGACAGGTGAATTTGTGCCCTTGCTCGCCAAGTCATATAAGTGGATTGATAATGTCACGATAGACTTCGAACTTCGTAACGATGTTAAGTTCCATGATGGTTCATCATTTGGCCCTGAGGACGTCGTTTACACTGTAAAACATGTTTCAAACAAAGATAATGGTGTTTTAACATTTAAAAATGTTAGTTGGATGAAAGATGCAGAGAAAACAGGTGCGAACACTGTTCGTATCCATTTGCATAAACCCTTTCCTGCTGCACTAGCATATTTTGCGCAGGCCGTCTTTATGATGCCTGATGGCCATTACACTAGCGCAAAAGCAAATGCGGAAGGCAAGAAGAACTATGGTGCAGTTAAACCTATAGGTACTGGGCCATACAAGATCACTAGCGTCGTTCCGGGTGAAAGCATTAAAATGGTCAAGAACGATGGCTACATGAAGAATGGTCCAAAGGGTCAGCCATCGATTGGGAAATTAACTTTCCGTACACTTAAAGAGATGAACACACAAATAGCTGAACTTCTGACCGGCGGCGTAGATATGATTTGGGATGTGCCTAAGGACCAAGCCGTGAAGCTTAAAGATAGTGGTCGTGCCACTGTCACAAATGCCAAGACAATGCGCATCAGCTACATTGCATTCGACGTTGATGGTGGTAGCGGAAACCCGGCTTTTAAGAACAAAAAAGTTCGCGAAGCAGTCGCCCATGCAATTAACCGAAAATCTATTGTTGAAAACCTTGTTGGCCCCGCATCAGTTGTGATTGATTCTGCATGTCACCCTGATCAGTTTGGTTGTACTCAAGATGTAAAAAAATGGGATTATGATCCAGCTAAAGCTAAAGCTCTTTTGAAAGAAGCAGGTTACGAGAAGGGTATTACCACTGATATCTATGCTTATCGTCAGCGTGAGTTTACCGAAGCTGTAATCGGTGATCTGGCGAATGTTGGTATTCAAGCAAACATGAAGTTTATGCAGTATCGCGCACTTCGCGATTTGGTTTGGAAGGGCACACCGCCAATCCACCATATGACATGGGGCTCAAATTCAATCCCTGATGTGTCAGCTATTACCAGCCACTTCTTCTCAGGTGGTCGTGATGATCCAGCTAAAGATCCAAAAGTTGCTGCGGCACTTAAAATTGCTGATACGTCAGTAGATCCAGAAGTCCGTAAAGCCAAATACAAAGAAGCTTTAGAGATTATTTCTTCTGAGCTTTATTGGCTGCCTATGTTCACATACGCCAAGTATTACGCATATGGGAACGAAGTCGACTTTACGCCAACACCTGATGAAATTCCGCGCTTTTATACAGCTAAGTGGAAGTAATAATAAATTTGATGCAATCGGCCTTGGGCTTTTGCCCTAGGTCGATTGTTGATCAACAATAGGATTTTAAGGCATGCTTATTTATGCCGTCAAACGCCTAAGTGTGGCTATCTTAGTGGCTTTGACTGTTTCACTGCTTACTTTCTCAATGATTTACCTGTCGGGCGATCCGGCGATGGCACTTGCAGGCGAAGCAGCTACTCAGGCTGATATTGAGAATATTCGTCGCGTTTACGGCTATGATCAGCCGATTTATGTTCAGTATTTTGATTGGCTTGGAAACGCGCTGAAGGGAAACCTTGGTCAGTCGCACTATTTGAACTCACCTGTTTCCGAAGTCATTTTCACACGCCTCCCAGTTACGATGATCTTAGGTGCATCAGCACTTAGCTTCGGACTATTGCTGGCGATCCCACTGGGTGTTTTGGCAGCGATGCGGCCAAACACGCTCATTGATCGCTTTGCACTTGGTTTGGCGGTAATTGGACAAGCGCTGCCAAGTTTCTGGTTCGCGCTGATCATGATTTTTTTCTTTGGTGTCGCGCTAAGATGGTTACCAATTACAGGCAGCGACTCCTGGCTCAATTTTGTTATGCCGTCGATAGCACTTGGCTACTATATCACGCCAGCCGTGATGCGCCTTACCCGAGCCGGTATGATTGAAGTTTTGTCAAGCGATTACATTCGTACGGCACGTGCTAAAGGTTTACGTCCGAGTATAGTACTTTTTAAGCATGCACTCCGAAATGCGATTATCCCCGTCGTCAGTTTGGCTGCTGTTCAGTTTGGATTCATGCTGGGTGGCTCAATCGTCATCGAGACTATTTTCGCCATTAATGGCCTTGGCCAGTTGGCTTGGGAATCAATCTTGCGGGCAGATTTACCAATGATGCAGGCTATAGTTCTTGTGCTGTCGTGTTTCTACATCATTTTAACATTGGTGGCAGACATTTTAAATGCCTTTCTCGATCCTCGAATTAGGGTGAGCTGATATGACTGATGGATCAATAAAGTCACGCACAGGCGTGCATATTGAAGATCGTATTATTGATGAGCCATCGCCAGGTGAGCGTGCGCGAAAACGCATGTTTAGTCACGTTGGCTTTATGATTGGTGGATTCGTTCTTTTAGTGATTATCGCACTTGCATTTTTGGCGCCACTAATTTCTCCACATGATCCGTTAGATCAGCAGTTAGCACGTAAGCTTATTCCACCGATTTGGCACGACCATTTAAAAGTAACATGGGCGCATCCACTTGGAACAGATCAGTTCGGACGTGATTATCTCTCACGATTGATCCATGGGTCACAGATCTCATTGTTGATTGGTTTTTCTGCAATGCTGATCTCGGGCGTTATCGGAACGGCGCTTGGTGTTGCCGCTGGGTACTTTGGTGGGCGTGTCGACATGGTTGTTAACTTCTTGATCACAACACGGCTGTCGATGCCGGTCATACTGGTGGCTCTTGCTGTGGTGTCGCTGGTCGGTAACTCGCTCACAATTGTGATCTGGGTGCTGGGTCTGCTGATCTGGGATCGCTTTGCGGTCGTAATGCGTTCGACAACGCAACAAGTCCGAAATTTGGATTATGTTGTCGCTGCGCAGGCGATTGGTTGTTCGGTCCCTAGGATTATCTTTACCGAAATTATGCCGAACATTGTGAACAACCTTATTGTTGTTGCAACAATTGAGATGGCGCACGCAATCATTCTTGAGGCTGCCCTGTCATTCCTGGGTCTCGGCGTTCAGCCGCCAGCACCGTCCTGGGGTCTAATGATCGCCGAAGGTAAGAACCATATGCTGTTCGATCCTTGGTTGATCGGTATTCCAGGCACTGCATTATTCATTCTGATCTTGGCAATTAACTTACTTGGCGACGGTATCCGTGACGTCACCGCGCCAGAAAATCGGAATTAGAGGTGACAATGAGTGATCGTATTCTTGAGGTTGAAAATCTCACAGTCGACATTCCCGTCGGGGGTGGCATGTTGCATGCCGTGCAGGGTATTTCCTTTCATGTTGACCGGGGTGAGACACTTTGTATTGTTGGCGAATCTGGTTGTGGAAAATCACTGACATCTTTAGCGGTGATGGACTTGTTACCGTCCAAGGCGTTCCGAGGGGCCAATGTCTTAAATCTTGCGGACGAAGATATGTTGAGCGCTGATGAGCGTCGCATGTCTGATATCCGTGGCAACACCATGGGCATGATCTTCCAAGAACCAATGACCAGCCTTAACCCGGCTTACACCATTGGCAATCAAATGGAAGAGGGCATCAAGCGGCACAAAAACGTCTCGACCGCTGAAGCCCGTGAACGCGCAATTTACTTGCTTGAAAAAGTAGGTATTACCGGTGCTGCAAGCCGTTTGAGCCAATACCCTCACCAGTTATCTGGCGGTCTTCGCCAACGTGTGATGATTGCCATGACATTGATGTGTGGGCCAAACCTGATTATTGCAGACGAGCCGACGACAGCGCTGGATGTTACCATTCAGGCGCAGATTCTTCTGTTGCTCGCAGAACTGCAGCGTGAATTTGATATGGGCTTGATCTTGATCACCCACGATTTGGGTGTGGTGGCACGGATCGCGGACCGGGTTGCCGTCATGTATGCAGGTCAGATTGTTGAGCAGGGCACTGCCGAACAAGTATTTAACCGGCCAACACATCCTTACACTCAAGGCTTGCTTGAGTGTATTCCAATTCCGGGCAAAACGGATCGAAGCAAGCCGTTAGGATCAATCCCAGGCATCGTTCCATCTTTAATTGGAAAGTTTAGTGCTTGTCACTTTGCCGAACGTTGTCCTTATGCGATGGATGAATGTGTTGCAGAAAATATTGATATGCAGGGCGCGGCTGAGGCTGGCCATGAATATCGATGCCTTTTGGATAACGAGACCTGCGATGCAAATGCACGCAAAAAGGGGGTCGCATGAGCGACATAGTCATCAGTGCCAAAGACGTAACGCGAACCTTTATGATTTCAGCGGGTGCGTTCCGCGGTAAGAAACCGTTGCATGCTGTGAACGGGATTTCCCTCGAAGTCGAACGCGGTGACGTGTTGGCTCTTGTGGGCGAGTCGGGTTGTGGCAAAACAACTTTGGCAAAAATGCTTTTGGGTTTACTGCCACCAAGCCAAGGCACGATAAAATTCGGGGGCGAGCCTGTGTCGGATATTGATCGACTGAAGCTCGCCGGTTTGGTTCAGCCAATCTTCCAAGACCCTTATTCATCGCTTAACCCAAGAAAATCGATTGGATCTATTATTACGCTGCCATTGAGGGTACAGGGTGACCCGAACCCTGAAACATGGCGCAGACGTGGCGAAGAGATGATGGAAATGGTTGGCTTGCCAGCTAGACTGTTTAACAACTTCCCGAACCAGCTTTCTGGTGGCCAACGTCAACGTGTGGCAATTGCGCGCGCCTTGATCAATAACCCTGAAGTGGTGATTTGTGATGAACCGACATCAGCACTCGATGTGTCTGTGCAATCACAGATTCTCAACTTGTTACAAGACTTACGCAAAGAGTTGAATCTTACCTATATTGTCATCAGCCACAATCTGGCTGTGGTTGAGCACATCGCAACCAAGGTTGCCGTGATGTACTTGGGCCGCATTGTTGAGCAAAAAGATGTCGAAAGTTTATTCGCCGCGCCAGAACATCCTTACACACGTGCGCTTCTAGATTCTGTTTTAACGCCTGACCCGTCGATGGGTGTGCCTGATACGCAATTAGGTGCGGCTTACCCGAACCCGGTCAATCCGCCGTCGGGCTGCACGTTCCATCCACGCTGTGCAAAAGTTATGGATCATTGCTCGGCTGTCGCGCCTAAGGCTATTCCGCGGGACGGTGATTTTGCTGAATGCCATTTGTATGACGAGAATGAGGGTAAAGGGCGACAAGCATCATGAGTAATCGCGACACAGCAATTGCCAATGCTTTGGCATGGTTTGATGACGACCAAGGTTATTTCGAAACATTATCAAAACGTGTCGCGGTTCAGACAGAGAGTCAGGAACCTTCTCAGCTTCCAGAACTCTATCGTTATCTCGAAAAATTCATCCGTCCGGACTTCGAAGACATAGGCTATGAGGTTATAGTCTATGACAACCCGTTCGAGGGTCAAGGCCCGGTTCTGCTGGCAACGCGCATCGAAGACTTAGCCTTACCAACAATTTTGGGATATGGGCATGGTGATGCAGTATGTGGGCAAGCTGATCGCTGGACCAAAGGTGAGGGGCCATGGGTCCTAAGCCGTGACGGTGATCATGTTTATGGTCGGGGTACTGCAGACAATAAGGCGCAGCACACAACGTACATGGGCGCACTGAAAGCCGTTATCGAAACCCGTGGCCGGCTCGGATTTAATTCCAAGTTCATGGTTGAAACAGGTGAAGAGAATGGCTCCAAAGGTTTGAGCGAACTGGTTGCGGCTCATAAAGATGCTTTCATGGCCGATGCTTATTTTGCCTCCGATGGTCCTCGCGTGGATATCACCAAGCCCAACCTTAACCTGGGTAATCGGGGATGTTTGAATTTTGATCTGTTGATCGAAGCCCTAGAGGGTGGCCATCATTCAGGTAATTGGGGAGGCTTGTTATCCAATCCGGGTATTGTACTTAGCCATGCCGTTGCTTGTATTACGGACTCCAAAGGCAAAATTCTTGTCGACGGATGGACGCCAGGACCGATTGCGAATTCAGTGCGCGAAGCACTTAACGGCGTCGAGCGTGATGGGGGTGCTCATGCGCCTACGATTGATCAAAGCTGGGGTGAGCCTGGCTTAACCTCGGCCGAAAAAGTCTATGCCTGGAATAGTTTTGAAGTGCTAGCGTTTGTGACAGGCAACCCAAGTAATCCTGTTAATGCTATTCCGCCACGTGCACGGGCGAGCTGTCAGCTGAGATTTGTTGTGGGTACGGACCTTAACAAAGTCGAAGAGAATTTACGCAAACACCTCGACGCGCACGGGTTTGAGCAGGTTGTGATTACGAAACCGTTTGAAGGTAATGACGCAGTGTTCCATGCGGCGCGGACTCCGCCCGATCACCCATGGGCGCAATGGATGCGTCGTGCTGTTGAGCGGACCACAGGTGAAGTCCCTGTCATGATTCCGAATTCTGGCGGCTCAATCTGCAATGATGTATTCCAGGATGTGCTGGGTATTCCGTTTGTGTGGATGCCGTTGAGCTATACGGGATGTTCGCAGCACGCGCCCAATGAACATATTTTATGGTCCCTGACGCGCGAGGGCATGGGCCTTGTCAGTGGCGTTTATTGAGACTTGGGAGACGAAACAACAGCATGGAAACCATGAGCAGAGATAGTGCTATTTCAGCCATCGAAGGATACTTCGATGATGGTGATTTTATGCAGGACCTCGCACGCCGCGTAGCGATCCGCACAGAAAGTCCCGAGCCTGAGCGTCGACCAGAACTTTATCATTACCTCACCGATGAGATGACGCCTTACCTGCAAGCCATTGGCTTCGAGTGTGAAATCCATGAAAATCCGCGCGCAGATGCCGGGCCATTATTGGTGGCAACGCGAACTGAAGGTGCGGATTTGCCAACGGTCATGACCTATGGGCACGGGGATGTGGTGCGCGGTTATGATGACCAGTGGCGTGAAGGCCTTAATCCCTGGGAGATCACCGTAGAGGGTGAGCGTTGGTACGGCCGCGGGACGGCTGACAACAAGGCCCAGCACACTATCAATTTGGCGGCGATGAAGGCCGTGATCGAAGCGCGCGGAAGCCTTGGCTTTAACGTTGTTGCATTGATTGAAACCGGTGAAGAGTGTGGCTCTCCGGGGCTCAAGGAATTCTGCGTAGCGAACAAAGATTTATTTAAAGCAGACGTATTCATCGCGTCAGATGGTCCTCGTTTACAGCCGGGCATGCCAACGGTCTTCATGGGATCACGCGGTGTCTTTAACTTTAAGATGAGCCTAGAGCTTCGCGATGGTGGCCATCATTCGGGCAATTGGGGCGGCTTGTTGGCGAACCCAGGTGTGATCATGTCCCATGCGTTGGCAAGTGTTGTCGATGCCAAGGGTAAATTGTTGATCGAAGACTGGCGCCCAGAGCCAATGACAAACTCTGTACGCCGCGCAATTGCAAAGCTTGAAGTAGGTGGCGGTGATGATGCGCCTGAAATCGATCCTGAATGGGGCGAGCCTGGATTAACACCAGAAGAAAAAGTGTTTGGTTGGAACACTTTTGAAATTCGTGCGTTTGAGACGGGCAATCCCCGCAATCCGGTGAATGCTATTCCGCCGCGTGCTGTTGCGTATGGCCATATTCGTTATGTTGTTGGCACAGACCCGATGGGCTTTTTACCGGCTCTCCGCAAACATTTGGATGCACAAGGTTTTGAAAATATTGAATTGACGGCGGAACGCGATTTTATGAACGCAACCCGTCTTGATCCAGATCACCCATGGGCGCAATGGGCAATTAAATCGATTGAAACAACAGCGAAACAAGAAGTGGCTGTGTTGCCAAACCTTGGTGGTACGCTGCCAAATGATGTGTTCGCAGAAATTCTTGGATTACCAACGATCTGGGTGCCGCATTCATATGCCGGTTGCTCACAGCATGCCCCTAACGAACATGTTTTGGCCCCGGTTTGCCGAAGCGCGCTGCAAATTATGACTGGCCTTTGGTGGGATCTTGGGGATGGAAAAACACCCGCCAGCACTTAAGAAAGTAGGATTGATATGACTGAGCTTTGTGATGAAACCGCAGTCGATCTGCGTCGACGTATTGGCAATAAAGAGATTTCACCTGTTGAGCTTCTGGATAGCTGTATTGCCCGGACCGAGGCCGTCGACGGCACACTCAATGCCATGGTGACGAAGTGTTTTGACCGGGCAAGGGACGAAGCAAAAGTTGCGGAACAAGCTGTCATGGATGGTGATTTCCTTGGTGTTTTGCATGGCCTTCCTGTTGGCATTAAAGACTTGGAATCAACCGAAGGCGTGTTGACGACTTTTGGTTCGAAAATTTATGCCGACAATATCCCGGAGGCCGATCAGGTTTCCGTCGCGAATGTGCGCGACGAGGGTGGTATTGTTATTGGTAAAACCAACACACCTGAATTCGGTGCCGGTGCCAATACGCGAAACCTTGTATTTGGTGCAACGGGCAATCCGTTTGATCCAACGAAAACATGTGCTGGGTCTTCTGGTGGTTCTGCTGTCGCACTCGCTGCTGGCATGGTGCCTATCGCGAGTGGCTCAGATTATGGTGGCAGTTTGCGCACCCCAGCTGCTTATTGCGGCGTCGTTGGGTTTCGTCCGTCGCCGGGTGTTGTGCCATCTGAATCCAAACCAGCTGGACTTTTGCCATTCTCAGTTCTAGGGCCGATGGGTCGTAACGTTCACGATACGGCGTTGTTGTTATCAGCACAGGCGTCTATTGACCCGCGCGACCCGCATTCTGGCAATCTTGATCCGGCCTTGTTTGATCCAATGCACGAGGCCGACTTAGGCTCAATCCGCGTCGCCATGTCGATAGATTTGGGCGCAGCACCAGTTTCAAAAGCGTACCGTAAGCTGTTCAATGAACGCACGGATAGTTTCCGAGGTGTATTTGCCGAAGCGCAGGATAGAGACCCTGATTTCAGCAATATACATGATTGCTTTGAAGTGTTGCGCGGTGTTGTTTTCGTTGGTGCACACGGTGAACGGGTTAAAAACCACCGCGATAATATTAGCCCGAATGTGGTCGATAATGTTGACCGTGGTCTGCTTTACGGATTGGAAGACGTTGCGCGTGCGCACGTTCAACAATCAACAATCGCGCGTAATTGGCTCAGCCTTTTTGATGACGTTGATGTGGTGATCTGTCCTGCCGCAGCAGTGACGCCATTTCCGCATAGTGACTGGTTTGTATCTGAGATCGATGGTGAAGAAATGCCAACGTATATGCGCTGGCTGGCTTTATCCTATGCGCCAACAATGGCGATGGCATGTGGTGCCGTGTTGCCATGTGGCCTTGATGATCAGGGGATGCCGTTTGGCATTCAGATACTTGGTGCGCCGGGTATGGATCGTCACGTGCTCGAAGTTGCCGCGTCTCTTGAGCGTGTTCTTGCAGCCAACCCTGCGACCGCACGACCCATTCCCGATATTAAAAAGCTCTAATTTAAAACCATAAGAAAGGCTGACATTTCATGAAGCTCTTTACGGCTTGTCTGGGTACAGAAACCCATACCTCAGCGCCACTCCCGACTGATTTGGCAGCTTTCGAAGACTCCCATCTTGTCCGAGGTGGGGATCATGGACCCGTCCCGCATATGTTTGGTGCACCGTTGGTGATTTGGCGTGAACATGCAAAAGCCAAAGGCTGGGAGGTTGTTGAGAGCTTGTCAGCATTCGCGACACCATCCGGGATTACGGTCCGTAAAGTGTATGAAGATTTACGCGATGAAATTTTGACTGACCTTAAAGCTGCGATGCCGGTTGAAGGCGTGATGCTTAGCCTGCACGGGGCGATGGTTGCCGAAGGTTATGATGATTGCGAAGACGATCTTGTGCATAGAATTCGCGAGATCGTTGGTCCCGATATTCCGTTGGGTGCCGAGTTGGATTTGCATTGCCATATCACGCGGCAGTTTGTCTCTGAAGTGACAGCAATTGTGATCTATAAAGAATATCCGCACACCGACAGCCGCGAGCGGGCTGAGGACTTATGGCGCATCATGGAGCCAACGTTTGAAGGCACCCTGAAGCCTGTCATCAGTCATTTCGATTGCCGTATGATCGGTTGCTATCATACGACCCGCGAGCCGATGAGTTCTTTTGTCGCGCGAATGACGTCACTTGAAGGCAAAGATGGCGTTCTGTCAGTGTCGCTTGGTCATGGCTTCCCATGGGGTGATGTGCCGGCAGAAGGTACGCGCGTGATTGTGGTGACGGATAACGACAAAATTAAAGGCGACCAATTGGCGGAACAGTTAGGCCGTGAACTTTGGGAAATCAGAGACGAGATCACGCCTGTATTTGTTGATGTTGAAACAGCGATTACGAATGCTTTGGCAGACACTGACGGCCCTGTCGTCATTGCTGATATGGCGGATAACCCAGGTGGTGGTGCCCCAGGGGATAGTACGTTTATTGTTCGTCGTATGCTCGAGCGCGGTATTGGCATGGTAGCGGTGGGCGGTCTATGGGATCCGGTTGCAACAGGCATATGCGTCGGTGCAGGTGTGGGTGCTAAATTCCAACTTCGTATTGGCGGCAAGTCCGGCCCTGTTTCTGGTGACCCTCTAGACTTATATGTTGAAGTTAAGAATATCATTCGTGATGCGTATGTTGAAAGCCTAGGCGGCTCGCAACGCTACTTAGGGGATGCCGCATGGGTTCATGCGGAGGGGATTGATATCATTATCCATTCATCACGCACACAAAACACGATGCCGCATTTCTTTGAAGCTTTAGGGATTGATCCTCTGAAGCAGCGTATTCTGGTCGTAAAATCTATGCAGCATTTTCACGCCGGATATTCGCCCATTGCGAAGAACATCATTTACTGTGCGGCACCCGGAACACTCGAGTGGGATATAACCAAGGTCGCTCACAAGCGAATTGCGCGCCCGGTATGGCCCGTCGATGCGGATCCTTGGACGATCAACGAAGAACGTCCTTGGTAACGTGATACTATTGTAAGCAGTGACCTGCATTGATGTGGCTGGAAAGTAATGGCCAGATTTTTGACGACTAAATGACGGCTTATAAAGGTAAGCGTATCCAGACGCGCAAACCGCCCATGGGTGATTCTTCGAGTTTAATCTCACCACCATGACCCTGCACGGCGTCACGAGCGATCGACATGCCAAGCCCAACGCCGCCCGTGCCTTGATTTCGCGAACCTTCTAAACGGTAGAATGGTCGGAAAACTTCGTCGCGCTGATCCTCAGGGATGCCGGGGCCGTCATCATCGATGACGATTTCTACGGCGTCATCACGGACCCCTGCTCGAATGGAAATATGCTCAGCATAGCGCATCGCATTTTCGATAAGATTAGTTATGCAGCGACGGAAACTATTTGGTCGCAACGTCATATCGATTCGTCCTTCAGTATGAAGGTCGATCCGCGCATTTAATCGTCGTGCTTGCTCAGACACATCGTGTAAGAGAGATGAGAGGTCTGTGATTTCAGGATTTTCACCACCTTCGCCGCGCGCAAAGGCAAGGTATCCCTCAAGCATCCGTTCCATCTCGCCAATATCATCTTTCATGGCTTGCGTGTCGTCGTTAGATCCGAGCATTTCGAGCTGCAACTTCATGCGCGTGAGAGGGGTCCGCAAGTCATGGGATACGCCTGATAGCATATCTGTTCGTTGGGCAATCTGTCGTCTAATCCGATCACGCATCGCGGCAAATGCGCTGGCAGCTTGGCGCACCTCGGTAGCACCTTCGAGTTTGAAAACTTCGCTCGCACGACCTTTACCAAAATCGTCAGCGGCATCTGCCAGGCGGCGAATAGGTTTGACCTGATTGCGCATGAAAGCCATAGCGACGGCAAACAAGATGAGTGATGTACCAACCATCCATAAGACGAATACGTAGGTTGTTGAGCTGAATAGGCGTTTGCGTGTTGTGACAATGTTGAGCACGCCATCTGCTAATTGCACTTCAATAGATACATTCTTATCAAGCGACGTCGTGTCGAGACGAAAAGGCTTGTTGACGAATGACTTAAGTGAATCGGTTAACATGTCTTCAAGCAAGCTATCAGGGGCAGGCGGCTGGTTTGGTAGAATCTCACCCTCTTTAAACGTGGTTTTAAATTCGAAATGGATTGCTGCCGTATGAAAAATCCAGTCATGGTTTTCTGGACCTGGGAACCGCCGCATCAACGTGACAACAGCAGCGGTGTCACCAGCAACGGACTTTGCTAATCGAAGGGTAACTTTATCCCAATGGGTTTCAAAAAATATGATAGCCGAGACAATCTGAAGCAGGACGAGCGGGGTCACAATGATCAGCAATGAGCGACCAAGAAGTGATTTAGGTAAAAACCTTTTCACGAGAAGGCTTAGTGGTTGTCCGGCCACAATACATATCCTTTGCCACGTACTGTTTTGAGATAGCGAGGTTCACGTGGGTCTTTCTCTATTTTGCGCCTCAAACGCGTCACTTGTACGTCAATGGCACGTCCTTCGCCGCCGGCATTTGTTGCTTCAATAAGTGTCTCGCGAGTCATAGGCTTGCCAGGCGCCGCACCAAGAGCGCGAAGCAGCGACGCTTCTACTTCTGTTAGATGAATGCGGCGGCCACGGCGACGCATTTCGCCGCGCTCCATTGAAAACACAGCATCGCCAAATATTAATTCATGATTTGGTACGGGCCCCGGTCGCGCGCGTTTAAGAATGTTGTGGAGGCGCAATAGTAATTCACGGGGCTCGAAAGGTTTGGTCAAATAGTCGTCACCACCTTTCTCGAGCCCGCGGATGCGATCTTCAGCTTCGCCCATAGCCGTTAACATCAAGATTGGAACATTGTTCTTTGGGCGCAGTTTTTCGGCAAACTCTAGTCCGGTCTCGCCTGGCATCATGAGATCGAGAACAATAATGTCGAAGGTCAGACTTTGCATACGCCGCCGAGCTTCTTCAGCGCCATCAGCGGGCGTCACAATGAATCCATTGTCGCCTAGATACTTTGCCAGCAATGTCCGTAGCCGATCATCATCATCGACGACAAGGACATGAGGCATATCTTCGATAGAATTATTTTTCATGCGCACATTCTAAAGGCATTTGTGTCGCGTTATAAAGCGTCAGTATCTCGGCGCAAAACGCGCCCGCGATCTTCTTTGTTTATCAGGCCACGTAAAACGGTACGAAAACCAGCCACGGCCTCGGCTCCAGACTCTCTATATGCGTCTGCGATCAAGCGACTTTGGCGCTGTGTTAGCTCGGTCTCAAGCGCGCGTCCCTTATCAGTTAAATAAAGCCGCCGCCGACGTCGATCACCTTTATCCGTTGTCTGTTCGATGAACGCTTCTTCGACAAGCTGGCTTAAGACACGCGATAAGCTTTGTTTTGTGATTTTCAAAATAGACAAAAGTTCGCCGACTGAAATACCTTCATTTGCGCCGACAAAATAGATAATTCGATGATGCGCCCGACCAAAGCCATACGTATCAAGAACTGCATCGGCTTCGCCTGTGAAGTCACGATAGGAAAAGAACAAGAGCTCCAGCGCTTCACGCAAATCTTCATCCCGAAGGAACAACGGATTGGCGCGCGGGCGGCCACGTGATTGTGGGTCAGACATACGCAAGAGTCGCTAAGCTGTAGCTGCCTGTCAACAATATTGGTCAGTGATATTGACATACTATTGGCATTGCTGATAATTCACGCAATTTATACGATACCAACAATCAAGACACGAAAGAATATTACAATGGCTGGTCCCAATTTCGCAGATCGTGACGGTAAGATTTGGTACAACGGCGAGTTTATGGAATGGCGTGATGCGCAGGTCCATGTCCTCACGCACGGCTTACACTATGCGTCTTCAGTGTTTGAAGGTGAGCGTATGTATAGCGGCTCTATTTTCAAGCTGCGTGAACATACCGAGCGATTGTTTTATTCAGCGGGCGAGCTGGGGTTCAAAATACCATACAGCATCGAAGAGATTGATGCTGCCAGCAATGCCGTCTGTGAAGCCAATGGCATCACGAATGGATATATTCGCCCCATCGCGTGGCGTGGTTCTGAAATGATGGGTGTATCTGCCCAAGACAACCGTATTAACGTGGCGATCGCTGCCTGGGAATGGCCTTCGTACTTCTCGCCTGAATTACGGATGCAAGGCATCAAGTTGCAGATTTCAAAGTGGAAGCGACCAAGCCCTGAGACGGAACCTGTCCATGCGAAAGCCGCGGGTCTTTATATGATCTGTACGCTCTCCAAGCATACCGCTGAGGCAGAGGGTTTTCAGGACGCGTTGATGTTAGATTGGCGCGGTCAGATTGCTGAAGCGACGGGTGCGAATATCTTCTTTCTGATGTCAGACGGTAAAATACATACGCCAACGCCAGACTGTTTCCTGGATGGCATCACGCGTAGTACGGTTATTGATCTTGCGCGGGCGCGCGGTATCGAAGTTGTTGAGCGTGCGATTATGCCAGAAGAAATGGCCGATGCGTCTGAGTGCTTCCTAACGGGGACAGCGGCAGAAGTGACGCCTGTTGGCTCAATCGCAGAGTATTCATTCACGCCGGGCGATATTTCACGTCAGCTAATGGAAGATTACGACAGGAAAGTTGGCAAAGCGCCTGCTTAGGCTGCTGCATAACAGTTTAGCTTAAATAGTGTTCAATCGGTATCGTGGTTTTTATTAACGGACATGTTCGCACCATCCGTTTTGATCACGGGTATGCTTGAGATATCAATACCGTCTAAATAATTTACGTTGATGCCGAAATAGTCTGGCGTTACCCGTTTGCGATGGAACGTATAAATGCCACATATATTGCAAAAATGATGTTTGGCAATATGCGCATTCCACTCGTAAAGTCCGAGTACATTTTTACCTTTTAAAAGTCTGAATGCACTCTCATGAACTTTGGTCATGACGGCATTTTTCTCTCGACATAGCGAGCAGTTGCATGTCGTGAATTCAGTCAAAACGGTATCTATTTCAAACACCACTGCGCCGCAATGGTATGAGCCTTGATATGTTTGCATCTTTCCTCCTAATGAACATGCTTCAAATGATGATGACTTATCATTGGAGTCTAAAATCTCTGAGAACCATAGCACGCACTTAAACAACGGATTAAGTGCATGCTATGGTTTTATCTAAAACCTTGCAGCACAGTATAAAAATCTGATCTGGATATTCGAAGCGAGTATGTTGATCAGTTCCGTTATGAGCCCTCTTAGCTCTTTGAGTTAAGGAGGGTTTGATATCATACTTGATGATGTCGTTAAGGTTAGTAAAGGGGGCTTGCCGGTGCGCACGAGCAAAACCATTCATGTGATTTCTTGCCATGCCGAAGGCGAGATTGGTGATGTTATTGTTGGAGGTGTTGCACCTCCGCCAGGTGATACGCTTTGGGCGCAACGCAATTGGATTGCTGAAGATCAATCCTTACAGAACTTTCTTTTGAACGAACCTCGAGGCGGTGTTTTCAGACATATCAATTTGTTGGTGCCAGCACGACATCCCGACGCGCAAATGGGTTTCATTATTATGGAGCCTGAAGATACACCCCCAATGTCAGGGTCCAATTCCATATGTGTTGCCACCGTGTTGTTAGACAGCGGCATCATTCCTATGAGCGAACCCGTGACTGAAATGGTTCTCGAAGCACCAGGCGGTTTAGTTCGGGTGCGGGCACAATGTAAAAATGGGAAGGCAGAAAGCATCACCGTGCAAAATTTGCCCTCCTTTGTTGGTCAAACGGGTGTGCTTTTGTCGGTGCCGGGTTTGGGTGAAATTCGTGTCGACACGGCCTATGGTGGAGATACGTTTGTCATCGTAGATGCTGAAGCGCTTGGCTTTAAGCTCGTTGAGGTTGAAGCCCAACAGCTGGCGGAGCTTGGCGTTAAGATCACGGATGCCGCCAATGCAACTTTGAGATTTGAGCATCCTGAAAACCCGGAATGGGCGCATATCTCGTTCTGTCTGTTTGCGGGCCCGCTTGAGCAAGATGGGACGTCCCTGCGTGCGAAATCTGCTGTGGCTATTCAGCCGGGGAAAATTGATCGTTCACCTACGGGGACAGCGGTTTCGGCCAGGATGGCTTTGTTTCACACCAAGGGTCAGATGAAGGTTGGTGATACTTTCACAGCGCATTCGATAATTGGGTCGACGTTTCGAGGTAAGATTATTGGTGAAGCGATGATCGGTGAGAAAACTGGCATTGTTCCTGAAATAACCGGGCGGGGTTGGATTACAGGTGTCTATCAACATATGTTGGATCCAGACGATCCTTGGCCGTCTGGATACCGCCTGAGTGATACATGGCCATCGTACAAAGTTTAATAAAAACTATACAACACTTAAACAGTTGTTTAAGTGTATGTGATGGCTTTATCGAAAAAGAAACGCGCCGCACAGTATAAAGACTTGGATCTGGATGTTCGAAGCGAGATCGCTGACCTGTTCCGATTACTAGGTGACCCATCACGATTGGGCATTGTTTATACGTGCCTGGGTGAGCCGGTGTCCGCTGGTGATATCGCACGCATGTTGAAGATTTCACCCTCATTGACCAGCCATCATTTGCGTCTTTTAAAGGCAGCGCGTCTTGTTCGCTCCAAGCGCAAAGGGAAACAGATTTTTTATACTGCAGCCGATGCGCATGTTCGGCGCATTTTATTCGATATGGCCGAACACGCGCTTGAGCATGAGCATGAACACGAGGAGAGCAGCGCATGAGTGCGATGTGTAACCACTGTAATCATGATGGCGCTGTAAATCCTCAAATGCGGAAGGCGCTGTGGGCGGCATTGATCATCAACATGACGATGTTTGTTGTTGAATTCTCATCGGGCTGGTTGAGCGGGTCAGTTGGTTTGCAGGCTGATGCCGTAGACTTCTTTGGTGACGCGGCGAATTATACATTGTCTCTTGCTGTTCTAGGCATGGCGTTAAGATGGCGAACGCATGTTGCATTCTTGAAAGGCGTCACGATGGGCTTGTTTGGAGTCTGGGTCGCTGGAAGCATTATTTACCATTGGTATGCCGGTACAGTGCCACCTTATGCAGTGATGGGTAGCGTCGCTATTCTAGCACTTGTGGCAAATATCGTTTGTGCAGTGATGCTGTACAAATTCCGTAATACTGACGCGAACATGGCCTCGGTCTGGGTGTGTTCTCGGAATGACGCGATCTCGAATATTGCCATCGTATTTGCCGCTTTAGGCGTCTGGAGCAGTGGCAGCGGTATCCCCGATCTAATCGTCGCAGGTCTCATTGGTGGGCTTGCACTGTATGGATCCGTTGAGGTGTTGCGACGCGTGAAATATGAATATGCAACAACGGTGCCGCAGTCGGTGCAGGGCACTGGGGACTAGGGTAAAAAATTCGCGTAGACGTTCGGTCACTATAAGGCAATAATCAACATTATCGGGCGTTTAAGTATCAAAAGGAAATAATGGCTTCGTGGAAATCTTAATCAATATCTTTGGTGGTGTGGCGCTGATGCTCTGGGGCATACGAATGGTGCGCACTGGGGTCATGCGCTCGTTTGGTGCCGAGCTGCGGCGCATGCTGGCGATGTCTGCGGGGAAGCCGGTCCAGGGGTTTGGCGTAGGTTTTGCCGTTACGACGGTTCTACAAAGTTCCACCGCGACCACGCTGATTTTATCATCCTTCGCCGGACGTGGCTTAATCGGCGGTGCCGCCGCGCTTGCGATCATTCTGGGCGCGGATGTTGGCACAACGATTGTTGTGCAGGTTTTATCATTCGATCTCACATGGCTTTCGCCGATGCTTATTAGCGGCGGTGTGATCGCGTTCTTAAGCTCTGAAAAGAGTAAGCGACGAAGTCTGGCACGGGCAGCGATCGGTCTTGGTCTTATCTTGCTTGCGTTAAAGCTGATTGGACAAGCGTCTGTCCCGTTAAGAGAAAGCGAAGTGCTCTCACTGATTGTGCAACCTTTGAGTGATGAGCTTTTGCTTGCCGTATTTCTCACAGGGCTGCTGACCTGGATCGCTCATTCGAGCGTCGCCGTTGTGTTATTCGTGATGTCACTGACGGCACTTCAGGTTCTGAATATGCAACTCGCACTTGCGATGGTATTGGGCGCAAACCTTGGTGGCGGTATCATTCCGGTGATTGCGACGCTGGGTGAAAAGCCAGCGGGTCGGCGCGTTGCACTTGGCAACTTTATGATGCGTGCAACTGGTGTCTTAGCGGTTGTAGCGATTTTGCCATGGGTGCAGCCATACCTGGCGATGCTCAGCAGTGATCCGTCACATATGGTCGCGAACTTCCATACCGCTTTTAATGTCGGATTGGCACTCGTGTTTTTGCCGTTCGTATCTTTTGCGCATCGATTGACCAAGCGTTTTCTCCCGTCGGAGCTTGCGAGCGAAGATCCAGGTGCACCAAAGTATTTGGATCAAAGTTCGTTCGACGTACCGGCCGTTGCCCTTTCATGTGCGGCCCGGGAATCTTTATCAATGGGCGATGCCGTCCGCGGTATGCTCGCTGGAAGCTTGGAAGTATTTCGAGGTAACAATCCTGAATTACTGCGTGAGATTGAACGTAAAGATGACGTCGTTGATCAACTGCATGAAGCGATAAAGCTTTATCTAACGCGCCTCAGCCGCGAGGAACTTGATACCACTGAGAGTGAGCGGAATGTCGAAGTGCTGAGCTTCACGACGAATCTCGAACACATCGGAGATATCATCGACAAGAACCTGATGGACCTCGCTGCAAAGAAAATTAAAAAGCGTGCGAGTTTTTCAACTGAAGGGTTCGAAGAACTAGAAATATTCCACGGCCATATTCTTGAGAACTTTGATCTTGCGATGAACGTCTTTATGACGGGCGATATTGAGATGGCACGCCGTCTTATCCAACAAAAGGTTTCTGTGCGCGACCTTGAGCGGAATTATGCTGAAACGCATTACGCGCGTATTGGAGAAGGTCGCCCGGACTCGATTGAAACGAGTTCACTCCACTTGGATGTCTTGCGTGACCTTAAGCGTATCAACGGCCATCTGACGTCAGTTGCCTATCCAATTTTGGACCGCGCAGGCGAGCTCATTGAGAGCCGTTTGAAGATGGAAACTGAAGAAACTGCAGAGCGGGACGAGCGCAGCAATGTTGAGCCCGTCAGGCCTTCGTAGTTTAAAAAGAATCCTTAAGGCGGCGTACTTCGGCAAACACATCAACAATATCAGCCCCGACAAGACCGACGGTTGCCTGTAGGTCGGCACTGGATGGCCGGAGGAACGGGTTGGTCGCGCGTTCCTGCGCTAGCGTTGATGGTACGGTTGGAATTCCTTTGGCGCGCTTGGCGTCGACATCTTTCATCAAATTGACGAGTGCGTCGTTCTGCGGCTCTACAGTTAAGGCGAAGCGTCCATTGCTTTGGGTATATTCGTGCGCACAGTAGACGCGGGTCTCGCCAGGAAGATCATCAAACTTTGAAAGAGAATTGACCATCTGTGCTGGCGTGCCTTCGAACAAGCGTCCGCAGCCCATGACAAACAACGTATCGCCACAGAACAGGGCGTCAGCGCCCTTAAACCAAAACGCGATATGGCCACGTGTATGACCGGGGACATCAAACACCGTCGCTGTGGCATTCCCCAGTTGGTAGCTATCACCGTCACCGACCTCGATATCAATGCCAGGAATGCGATCACGGTCTGCGCGTGGGCCGACGATGGTGCATCCGGTTTCAGCTTTAAGTTCGAGATTGCCGCCGGTGTGGTCCCCATGGTGGTGCGTGTTGAGGATATGTGTGAGCGTCCAACCGGCTTCTTTTAGGGCGTCGAGCACGGGGCCAACGACAGCAGGATCAACAACAGCTGTTTGCTTGGTTTCTGGACAATGAGCCAGATACACATAGTTGTCGTTCAGGACCGGGATTTGTTTAATTTCTAGTTCGCTCATAACACACCTCATAAAACGAAACCCCGCCTTTGAAGGGCGGGGTCTCTAATCGTCAACAAGACCCAGTGGGTCGTTGAATTATAGGTTCTGCTCAATCCACTGCTGGAGCTGGTTCTTAGGCAGCGCACCAACTTTGGTATCAGCAACTTCACCATTCTTGAACATAATTAACGTCGGAATTCCACGAACACCATAGTTGCTTGGTGTTTCTGGATTGTCGTCAATATTGATCTTGGCGATGGTGACGCGGTCACCCATTTCCGCAGAAATCTCTTCGAGCGCAGGCGCGATCTGCTTACATGGTCCGCACCATTCAGCCCAGAAATCAACGACCACAGGGCCTTCGGCGCCTAGAACGTCGGTTTGAAATGAGCTGTCAGTTACTTGTTTGGGCATAAGGATAATCCCTTCAAATTCTTATACATTAATAGACGATGCTTCTTTGGCACCGATCTCCGTTGTTATGTTGAATCTAGGTAGGTGCAGGTGCATCGTCAAGGCGTGTAGGGGGTTATAAAATTGTCCGGCAATTCCATCCACTTGGGCCCATCTGTCCACAATAGAATGCATCGAACTGGCTTGTTCGGAAAGATTGTTGCCATCGCGGCCCGGTACGTTGCCATTTGTCGAAGATAGATAGGTGCCACATCCGCTGGATCTGATGGTGGAGGCCGGTTTGTCTTAAAATCGACGATTAAAACGTCTTCACCCGTATATATTAGCCGGTCAATCTGCCCGGAGACGACACGTGGTCCTTTAGCGGTTTGAATGGTGCCTGCAATAGGCACCTCGGCGCGTGATCCTGGACCAAACGCGGCTGCGATATCTGGATGTTCGAGCACGGCCATGACTTCACCAACCAGTGCCAATTGCTGAGCCGTGTCGAATCTATGCATTGGACGCCCGATATACTGCGCGCAGGCATCGCGGCGCAGGTCAGCGGGCAGCTCTGGTAATGTTTGCATCAAAGCGTGCACGACGTTGCCGCGTTTAAAGCGTTGACCATCATCCGTGCTTAACGGCGACCTGACCGGAGGTTCCTCATCGTCTGGACGAGACGGGCTCAAAGGCTTTGGCGGATTGGGTTCATCATTCGGCGGCACGCTCGCCCATGTGGGTAAGGCAATGGCGTGGGCGGCTTCGTCTGCACGGTCAATACTTCCGTCAGGATCTGCGGTTTGAGGCTCGCTATAGACAATACGCGTCCGGCCGTCGGGTTCGTCGATGGCCTCGCCGATGGGGCTGAGCGCGTTTTTAACCATGTCATACCAGGAAGGCTCTTTAACGGACTTCTTGTTCGTAAAGCCCGTGACATACAGACGGTCTTTGGCTCGGGTCAATGCGACGTAGAGTAAACGTCGATATTCTTCGAACGTGGCTTCCCGGCGAGTTTCTTTGATCGCTTTGAGGGCTTCGGTTTCATTGTCGCTGTAGCCAGGCCAGATCGGAATTTCCGGGTCATCAAGCCAGCGAATTTTATCGTCGGTTTGTGACGCAGGCACTGAACAGGCATCGGCTAAGATCACGATTTCCGCTTGTAGACCCTTAGCGCCGTGCACCGTCATCACCCGGACTTCGTTGCGGCCTTGTTCCAGATCACGTTTGACTTCGGCGGCACCGGTCTCGATCCAATGCAGGAAGCCTTCCATCGATGGTACATGGTCGCGTTCAAATTCTAATGCGGCGGACAAAAAGTCATCAATGGGGTCGGCAGCGTCGGGCCCAAGCTGTGCCAGCAATGCGCGTCTTCCGCCTTCGGCATGCAGCAACGTTGAAAAGAATTCAAACGGTGGCATGAAGTCGGCGCGGTTACGCCACGTCGCCACTTTATCCCAGGCGGCAGCGAACGCAGGATCATCTGACTTTTTTGAGCCAAGCGACATCAGAACGTGTCCGCTTCGGTTATGTGCGATCTCAAATAACTGATCTTCACTCAGGCTAACGAGGGGGCCTTTAAGAACGGTCGCCGTATTCAAATCGTCTTCGGGCAGTAATGTCAGGCGACCAAGCGCAATGAGGTCCTGGATCACTAACTGGTCGGGCAAGATCATACGATCGCGCCCGGATACTGGGATGTTGCGTTCTTTAAGTGCTGCAACCAAGGTTTCGGCCATTTGCTGGCGACGTTGAAGCAAAATCAGAATATCACCTGGACGCACGGGACGGCCTTGGGCGGGGAGGGCTTCCTTGTTCTTAATCCAGCCGTCAATGGTATCGGCGATACGCAATGCGGTGCGACCAACGGCACTATCACCGCCGACATGATCCAACGGCAGATCCCATGGATCATCCTTACCATCATCTTTTTGCGGCTCTTCTTTCGGCCACAAGGTAACCACGCCTGCCTGTCCGCGGCGCGCAGAAGAATGATCAATTTTCTTGTCGTTGAAGCTCAGACCTTTTGCCGTTTCTGGCGCCTCAAATACAAGATCAACGATTTTAAGAATGGCTGGGGCCGAGCGGAAACTTTCCGCCATGTCGACGGGTTTCCATACGCGGTCAATTGCTGTGACGCGGTTTGCAAAGCGATCTCGCATGCTGCCGAACATGACCGGATCGGCACCTTGAAAACTATAGATCGATTGTTTTTCGTCACCGACAGCAAACACTGTGCGCGGACGTTCTGAAATTTCCTCGTGGCGGCTTTCACCTGAAAAGAAGTCCGATGCGATTTCTTCAACCACACGCCATTGCTCAGGGCTAGTATCCTGGGCCTCGTCGACAAGAACGTGCTCAATGCCACCGTCTAATTTGTAGTGCACCCAACTGACGCCTGAAGGGCTATCAAGCAGCATCGATGCACGCGCAATCAAGTCATCATAATCCAGGCGGCCTCGGGTTTGCTTGATCCCTTCATAGGCATCGATCAGCGCTGCGCCCACCTGGATCAGTGCCTTGGTTGCCGATGCGACGTTGATTGCTTTCAATAGATCACGCACAGCTTGGCAGCGTTCACCTTCGGCGTGCGCAATCGATAGGGCGTTTGGGTCTTTGGTGAGTGCGCCTTTTGACATAAGTGTTTTGTCTGCCTTGATCGCACCAGGCTTTGTTAAGAAGATCGGTGAATACATATCAAGCCAATGTGCCGCGCGCACTTCGGGCTGCATTACTAACCACGAACGCACATCTTTTGCGAAGCCAACATTCTGACCGGCACCATCATCCCATGTGTCACAAAGACGCTCGAGGTCAATACGCTTTGCTTTGTCAATATCACAGGCGCCCCGGATCACGGTGTCGGCAGTCGTATCAGGCGAGATGCCTAATGACTGATAGACGGCGGATGAAAGTCCGGCGGCATCTTGATGAGTACGAATTGCGTCGCGAAATTTTGTCCGCGTGCCATCAAGTTCTTTCATCAAACCAGCGAACTGTTCTTCGTTCACGAGACCAGCCAGGGCCCTGAGCGCATCAGTCAATTCTGTGCCGTGCGCCTTGGCCTGGCTCAACACACGGTCGCGGGCTTCGAGTTGTAATTCCCGTTGATCCCGTTCATCCATCACGCGGAAGTCCGGTGAAATCTGTGCTTCGAGGGGGAATCGCCCAAGAAGCGATTCACAGAACGAGTGAATGGTTCGAATGCGTAAACCTTCGGGCGCTTCCAGCGTCAACGCGAACAATCGCTGTGCGCGGGTGATCAGTTCAGCACTGACGGGGGCTTCGCCAAGAGATTGAAGTTCTTTTTCAAGAACTTCTGCAGGCATCGCCGACCAATCACTTAAAAGAGCGGTAAGGCGGTTGGCCATTTCGGCAGCGGCCGCTTTGGTGAAGGTCAAACATAGAATACGTTCAGGCTCAACGCCGCTTAGCAGCAGTCTTGAAATGCGATCCACCAACACGCCGGTCTTGCCTGTGCCCGCATTTGCAGACACCCAAACTGAGGCTTCTGGCGTCGCCGCCGTGATTTGTTGTCCGGTCCTATTACGGATTTTAAAGGTGCGTGATTCGGTCATTCTGGCTCATCTCCACCAGACTGCCACTCACCCACACGTGCCAGATGATCATAGTGACCAAAGCGGCTTTCAAACTGTGGCCGTGGCCGTGACAGATAGGCGCGGTTTGGATCGGAGAAGGCGACAATCAGTTTACTGACGCCTTCCCAGGTACTTTTGATGACCTCATTAACGTCAACTTTTAACGGCTCTGCTTTGCCCGGTTGTCGTCCACCGGACAAACTGACATACATTAATTCAGCGGCTAGTTTCGAAGGTACATTAAGAAAACCACCGTTTTGTGCGATGAGGGCTTCCAGGGGAAGTTGCGGGCTGAGGCCACTTTCGACTTGGGGTTTGGAAGGTGCTTGCCCGGTTTTGTAATCAATAATCGATAGTCCGATGTCAGGGCGATAATCGATACGGTCTGGTTTCGCAGAAATCTTGAAGCCACCTTCAACGGCATCAACGACAAGTGTGCCCGTATCCTCAGCAAAGCTGACTTCCCAACCTGCGGTCAGACGTTCACGCTGCCAATCGACAAACCAGGCCGCGATACGCTCAAACCGTGGCCACCAGAAAGCGCGGACACCGGGTCGCGAAAGATGATCACCAAATTCATGTTCGCCAATTTCTAACAAGCGCCGTTCGGCATCTTCCGGGATCGTCGTTGGATACGTCTCGATAAAGGTCTGCAAGACCTTGTGAATGATATTGCCACGGTCTGCTGCACCCGGGTCTGCATCAATAGGATCAAGTTCCCGAAGGTTCAAGATGTGCCGCGCATAAACGGAATAAGGGTCGCGAATGAGCGTTTCGATCTGTGTCACATATAGACCTTTTGGACGTGCGCTAAGCGGCGGACAAGGTCTTGGAGCTTGCGGAATGATACGAGGCGCGTCGTCTAAAGCTTCAACCAGATTTAACCAGTCTCCTCGCTTCGCATGGTTATCAATGTCCTGGGCGCCTGTGCGTTCGATCAGATTATCTAGTCGCAACAACCATCTAGATGGCACGGTTGGTGCACCACCTAGCCGTTCGGCGCGTGTCAGATAAACCTTGGGTGCGCTGAGGACTTGCTGGAAATCGTGTGCCGTCAGGCCTATACGGCGCTCAGGTGGCTCCAGTCCCATTTCACCCATCATTGGGCGGCTCATCCATGGATTGGTTTCTGGTGTCGGCGGCCACGTCCCTTCATTCAAACCGCCAAGGACGACCGCGTCGGCGTGCTGTAGGCGGGCTTCCAAAAGACCCCAGATAAACAAGCGTGGATGTGCACCAAACCGGGGTCGGACGACGCGCGCTGCCATCAGGCTATCGAACAACCCGGCATAGGCGCGACCGGGCAAAGGACCAAGCGTGCCAATGGCATCGGTGAGTTCGGCAACAAAATTGGCAGCAGCCTCGCCAGCTTCGCCAGCCCACAATCGCGCAGCGCCAGATAACGTGTCGTTCTGACTTAACGTTTCAGCACTTTTGATATGTGTATTGAGGAGGTGTTCGTAATCAGCATGATCGTTGGCCAGTGCATCAACCAAAGGTGCCAAGGCTTCTTCACAAATATTCAAAAGGGGGCGCAGGCGTGCGGATTTAGGATCGTTACCGATGACGTTCCTTAGTCCTTTAAGGCCGGGGCCGGGTCTTGGTCCGCGCAACGCCATGATTTCAAGGTCGCGCACCAGTTCCCGAAAATCTGCTATCGCCATGCCGCCACTTGTTAGGGGATGTTTTAGCAATGCCAGCAGCGGAACCGGCGCCAGGCGTTGTTCGGCGGCGTCTGCAACCAGGCGAAGGAACGCGCCGGGGGGTGTAGATGCCAAAGGCAGTCCGGCTGAATCGTCGACATCAAGCTGCCATCGCTTCAATGCCGCTGCGACACGGCGCGCCAAATTTCGGTCAGGTGTGACGAGGGCACAGGTCTTGCCGGGGGTCTCCAATGTTTCACGCATCACCAAGGCGATGGCTGTCGCTTCTTCGCTGGGTCCCGGACAATTTAGCCGCGTAACACCGTTTAATGCGATGGTCACTTGTTCTGTAGATGGCAGAGGTGGTGGCGTGGCACGGGCAGGGGAAAGTGCCGCTGAGAGTAAGGCACTTCGCTCAGCCGTATCGACACGCGTCGTCTCAGATGCAGCAAAATCAAGAACGTCCGTGCGGCCAATATTGATATGGTTCAGTAATTGCTTCAGACCAAATTGTGGATGGGTAGGGCCTAAGGCTTCCCATGCGTCGTCGTACATAACACTATCCAGCCCCGGCAGGATCACCATCCCCTGAGGTAACGACGCAATGACGGTAAGCAAGTCCGCCGTCGCTGGTATAGATCCCGTCGAACCCGCGGCAATCACCGGCGTTGTTGGCGGTGCTTCAGTCCACAGCATTGCCTGTCCCCTGAGCAAAGCATTTCGCCTGGCCGCAGGATCAAGCGCGCCTTCTTCAGCCAGGATGGTTGGCCAAAGTCCGATCAGTATTTCCAGGAACTGCATGACTTCTTGCCAGTGCTCGGAATACTTGTCGTCGTCTTTGATAAGCGTGCGGAGCGCTGACGGGTCACAATCTTCCGTCGCTAAACGGTCGATCAGTTTTGCCAGTTCGAGTGCCAGCGCCGTTGCTTGCTCGGGCTGCATTTTATGTTCAGGCATTGCCATCACGGCGCGGCTCAACATCAATTGGCGTTTCAGGCTTGGGATGGCGGGTGGAAGGTCACTCGCACGTTCAGCACCAGCAGGCACACCCGCCTCAGCAATTGCCAGTTCTTCCTCGTCGATGTCGCCCAAGGGTGTCATGCGTGGTAGCAAAACAGTACCGCCATCGCTTAAGCGTAAAAATGCATCGCTTAAAGCACGACAGGCACGGCGGGTCGGTAACAAGATGCGTATCTCGGTAAGCGCAAGTGGATCATCTTTTGTGTGGTCGATTAAGCGGGCAGCAAGCATGTCCACAAACGCGACACCGCTATCAATACTGTAGATACGGGGTGTCTGGATTTCGAACATTACGTGAACCTTTTTTTGATGCCAGCAAACGGTTCGTTGATAAAGACTTCGGCCTCGTCGAGACCTTCTGGCGTGCCGATATGAAACCATTCGCCATCATGAACCACACCGAACAATCGGTCTGATTTGAGCGCCTTATCAAATAGAACATTGAGCGAGTATACGCCATCTTCCGCGCTGTCGAAAATTCTTGGATGAAGTATTTGAACGCCAGCAAATAACCAGGGCGTCACTTCGCTTTCCGGGCGGCGGCGCAAGCCACCAGCCGGATCGGCAACAAAGTCGCCTTTGCCATCATATCCATGACCTTCAACAGTGGAATGTAATAATAGCAATCCATCCATTTGGTCGTCTTTCCACTCGCGCGCCAAACGGACCAAAGTATCTTCATAGCCATCAAGCCAGAACACATCAGAGTTCATCACAAAGAACGGTTCGCTCCCCAATAACGGCAAGGCATTTTTGATCCCACCACCGGTTTCAAGCAGAACACCTTCTTCTGAAAAGATCACTTCAAGGCGATCTTCAGTGGCGAGATAGTCACGAATGAAATAGCCAAGATAATGCAGATTAACGACCGTGCGGGTAACACCTGCGGCGACCAATCGATCCATGACGTGGCCGATCAGTGGTTTCCCGTTGAGCTGCAACATGGGCTTGGGCTGAGTATCCGTAAGGGGACGCATGCGTTTGCCCAATCCGGCTGCAAGGACCATTGCTGTTGTCGGAACCTGGTCAGTCATCTTCAGGATGCTCGCCTCATTCTGTTTTAATCGATGGTATTATGCGCTGATCTTTGGGGACATGAGTATCAAACCAGTCTTGGACATCTGCAAGTGCAGGGTGCTGTAAGCTGTTTTCCAGTAATCCCCAAACACGCTGAATGTGATCAAGGTATTGGGATTTCCCATCACGCTCTGCCAACCGTGTAAATATGCCAATAACCTTGGCATGTCGCCCGGCACCAAGAATAGCAATATCCTGGCGTAACGTCTGCTCGTCGATGTCATCACATGCATCAAGATAGCGTTTAATCAGTTTGTCAGCTCTAGCCGTTGGAACGTCGCGACGGGCATCTTCAATCAGGGACATGAGGTCGTACGCACGTGCACCAACCAAAGCGTCTTGGAAGTCCAATAAGCCGCAACGTGCGGTATCTGTGCGGTGCGACAACCACATAAGATTATCCACATGATAGTCGCGCAAGACCAAGGTCTCTTGCTTGTCGGCAACTTTCGTGAAGGCACTTTGCCAAACGGTGTCGAATGATGATCGCGCATCGCCAGATAGCGAGATGCCGATGGTTGGTAGATACCAGTCAGCAATCAATGCAACTTCAGTCATCAGTCGAGACAAATCATACGGCGCAGTGTCCGCTGGAACAGTCGTGGTAGAAGACAACTCATGTAGTTGAATAAGCGTATCAATGGCGAGTTCGTAGAGCATCTCTTCGTCACCGACTGTCGCAAAGACACGCGTGTATGTGTTGTCGCCGAGATCTTCTAATAATAGGAAACCACGTCGCTCGTCTTCGGCGTAAATCCGAGGCGCGCTAAAGCCGAGCTGGCTGAGATATTTGCCTATCTTAACAAACGGGCGAATATCTTCTTCTGGGGGCGGCGCATCCATGAGGACAGCAAGACGATCGTTAAGCTTTACCCGGTGGTAACTGCGAAAAGATGCATCTGCAGCCAGGAGCTCAATCTTGGAACTCGCCCATCCAGCGTTCTCAAGAAAAATAATTTGCTGTTCGAGGCGTTTATCCATGATGCGAAGCCTTGTCAGAGAAGTTGCTTAACCGTGCCATCCAATCGTCGTTACCTTCAAACGCTATCTTTCGGGAATCGTCGCCTGCGGCTTGCTGCAGCGTAATGCGAAGGTGAGCAGGGGGTAGAAGACTGCCAAGATTCTCGGGCCATTCAATAATACTTAAGGCATCCGCAAAAGCATCATCGATGCCTAATTCGTATGCGTCTTCAGGTGCATCGAGTCGGTACAGATCAAAATGCCATATTTCCAATGGGCCACGTTCATATGTTTGCACCAGCGTGAACGTCGGGCTCGGCACGTCTTCTGGCTCGCCGGGTAACGCATTGATCAAGGCACGTGCAAAAGCCGTTTTGCCGGCACCTAGTGTGCCGTCTAAAGCAACAACATCTCCGGCGTGAAGGCATAGTGCCAAGGTACGGGCAATATTGCCGGTTTCAGCTTCGCTCTGGGCATTGAACTGGGCGATTGCGTGAATTTGATCTGCCATGCAGCGGTTTTATCGTTCACACCGGCTTCGAACAAGCCTTGAACAGTTTGCTCAGGAGAACCATCCTATGGTGGCGCATTGTTTGATAGTGAAAAGGGCATCTTCGTGACGGTTACAGGACAATCAAAAGAATTTTCGACGGATGTTGCGATTATCGGTGCCGGGCCTGTCGGTTTATTTGCTGTTTTTGAATGTGGGATGCTTGGGATGTCTTGCCGGGTCATCGATGCCTTGGAAGATATTGGTGGGCAATGCGCGGCTTTGTATCCTGAAAAGCCGATTTTCGATATTCCGGGGCAACCAGAAATAGCGGGTGCGGAACTGGTGCGTGCACTTGAGGCGCAGATTGCGCCGTTTGATCCGCATGTGCATCTCAATCAACAAGTCATCGAATTTGAGGGTGTGCCCGGTGATTTCACCCTGACGACATCAGCGGGGAATATCATCCATGCGAAGGCCATTATTGTTGCTGCTGGTGTTGGTGCATTCGGACCCAAGCGCCCACCTTTAGAGAACATTGAAGATTTCGAGCGCGCTGGACCTGGTCTTGGTGTGAAATATTTGGTGCGCGAGATGAAAGACTTTGCAGGCAAGCGCGTGGTTATCGCGGGTGGAGGTGACAGCGCCGTCGATTGGGCTGTGCAGCTATCCAGCATTACCGCTAAAATCTATGTCGTGCATCGCCGTCTGAAATTCCGCGCGATGGACGAGAGTGTGCGCAAATTACATGTGCTGGCAGATGCAGGCGCCATTGAATTGGTGACGCCGTATCAACTTGATCGTTTGGAAGGTGACAGCGGTGTGTTATCTAGTGTCGTCGTTAAAGATCTTGATGGTGCTGAGCGGACCCTTGATGCTGATGTGTTGTTGCCTTTCTATGGATTGTCACAAAGCTTGGGGCCAATTCATGAATGGAGCTTAGGTGACACGCGTGCGGGCATTCCTGTAAAGCCAACGACAGCAGAGACATCAAGGCCGGGCGTTTATGCGATCGGTGATGTCGCGGTATATCCTGGTAAATTGAAACTTATCCTGACGGGATTCTCAGAGGCGGCGTTTGCTGCGCATCACTCTTATGCGACGGTGTTTCCTGAAAAGGCATTGCACTTCGAATATTCGACAACAAAAGGTTTGCCAGATTAGACCTGACAGGCTGACGTCAGTTACTACGTGTAATCTTATGCCTCTTACTTACCAGAGGCTCAGAGATGCATATTCTGCAAATTATTGGTTTCATGATCATGTTCGATGCATGTCCACAAGTGATGTCTACGCTGCATCGAAAGGTGCCGCGCAAAAAGGTCGCGTCATTGCGGAAACCTGTGCGAATTGTCATGGCATTGATAGCGAAATTAAAATCGCAGGCTTCCCTACACTCGCCGGGCAAAAATACAAATACATGGCAAAGCAGCTTCGTGAGATGAGGGCGTCGGCTAAAATACGCGCTGGCACACAGATTTTTAAATCAAGTGATACATCCTCGTTAATGCGCGCTCGTCGGTCGAATGACTTCATGGACCCATTCGTGATTGAACTGAGTGATACGGAAATTGATGACATTTCGGCGTATTACGCCAGCTTAAGGTGTCGGGCTGTTATGACAGCGCTGCCGTTGCCAGCGCCCAAGCTTGAAAATCGGTGTCAGATTTGTCACGGCAAACGGGGTATAGCGAAAAACTCCAACATCCCCAACATCGCAGGTCAGGACGCTTTATATCTTGAACAGCAGATGCAGGCTTTCTGGTCAGCAAAATTGCAGAAGGATGATGGCCAGGAGCGTTGTCGTTCAGCAATCATGGAAGGCCAGGCTGCCAAATTATCTGATAAAGACATTACGGATATTTCCCTGTATTACTCTCGCTTACCTTGTGATGGATAAAAAAGGCGAGAATACAAAATGGCGATTGATGTTGCGCGCGCACGCGCTGAAACCCCCGGTGTTGGCCATATAACGCATTTTAATAATGCGGGTGCTGGCTTGATGCCAAGACCGGTCCTTGACGCAGTGACGCAACATTTGCAGTTAGAGGCTGAGCGCGGTGGTTACGAAGCCAACGACGCACGCCTTGCTGAAAAAGAACGAACCTATGTCGCGATTGCTCAGCTTATAGGCGCCAAACCTCAAGAAATTGCCTTGGTCGAAAATGCAACCGCCGCATGGTTGATGGCTTTCCATGCGATGATCAGGGATTTCAAACCGGGCGATAAGATCATTACGGTCGAAGCTGAATACGCGACAAATTACATCTCATATCTCAAAGCAGCCAAAGAACAGGGCTTGGAAATCGTTGTCGCCCCTAGCGATGAAACAGGTGCCGTTGATACCAAAGCGCTTGAGAATTTAATCGACGCGCGGGTGAAGCTGATTTCAATCACGCATGTTCCAACCAATGGCGGTCTGGTTAATCCAGCTGAAGAGATTGGGCGCATCGCTCGGGCTGCCGGCGTTTTGTATCTTTTGGATGCATGCCAATCCGCTGGGCAAATTCCATTGGATGTAGAGAAAATTGGCTGCGATGCCCTCTCAGTCACAGGGCGTAAATATTTACGTGGTCCACGGGGTACGGGGTTTTTATTCGTGCGCGAAGACCTTATCAAAGATTTAGAGCCGCCGTTTCTTGATTTGCATGCCGCATTGTGGACCGGGCCTGAGACTTACGAAATCGCTCCGACCGCCAAACGTTTTGAAAACTGGGAATTTTACACAGCCGGTGTGATTGGCCTTGGCGTGGCTGTTGATTACGCACTGGATTGGGGAATGGACAATATTCATACCCGTATTGTTGGTCTGGCAGATCATCTGCGAACATCCTTGAGTGCGATACCTGGTGTTACGGTACGTGACATTGGGACGCAGAAATGTGGCATTACGAGCTTCACCAAGGACGGTATGCCTCAACTTGATATCAAGGCGGCCTTGGCAAAGCATGATATCAATGTGTCTGTCTCAGGGCGTCGATCAACGGTGCTGGATATGGATCGTCGGGGATTGAGTGAAGTCGTGCGAGCGTCGGTTCATTATTATAATGACGAAGCCGAGGTCGCGCGTCTTTGTGAGATTGTTGAGAATTTATAAAAACCTGGAAAACGTGTCAGCGCGGGCCGCGTACTTGTGCATCTGTAAAGTAAGACATGATGCGTGCAAAGTATGGTCCGTCAAAATTCGGGTCACAGGCGTCTGCACCGTCCATTTCACCAGCAATCAATCCTTGCTGCCCTTCATCGCTTGCAAGAAGCTTGGTGATAGCTTGGCCGTGTGACTTGCCACTGATGCCGAGGCGTATCATTTCCATACGCACGGGCGTTTCGATGGCAGGGCCATAAGCAATTTGATTCATCACGGCAAGCTGACGGGAAACGCCTATCAGATAAGCAATATAAAAGCGTGCGCCTTGGGGATCATGACGCCCAGGGGCCTCATCACCTAAGTTGTGCTGAAGGATACGAACCGTCTCATTGAGTTTATCAAGAGCGTCATTCAGCGCAACTGAGCTTGGAACAGACTTTCGAATAACTTTTCGTTTTGTCGTCGTTTTCGATTTTCCAGCCGAAACAATAGCACGCAGAAGCATCGTCAGGACGGCGCCTATAATAACGAAAATACATAGAGTCTGTAGATCCAATAGTTCCTCCTGATCCATTTCCGCCCTTATTCGGCGGCGCGTTCCTCTAGGTTAGCATACTCACCATCGAATGGTGCAACCCCTGCTTTATTTTCTCCATCAACCGGGATGTGGACAATGACGTTGGCGCCACGTGATTTGTTGGAGCGAATGTCCACACCACCGCCGTGGAGCTCAGCAAACCGCTTAACAATTGTAAGCCCGAGGCCAGGTCCATCACCTTTGTGTTCTTCGTCTTTCAAGCGTCCAAATGGCTCCATCATCCGCTGACGTTCCACCTTGGGGATGCCAGGGCCACTGTCCGATACCGAGATTTCGATCCATTCATCCTTGCGCGAGCCAGTTAAGATCACGTGACCGAGTTTTGGCGTGAATGTGACGGCATTTGTCAAAAGATTGAGGACAACCTGCGTCAGACGCTTGGCGTCAGCTGTGATCCAGCCAATATCCGGCGGGCAGTCAAAATCGATACGGATATTCTTTTTCTTAGCTTGTTCTTTCGCGACATTGAAGGCGTCGACCATAATGGCATGCGGATCAACAGTATCCTTGTCCAGTTCCATCCGGCCGGCTTCGATAGTCGCTAGGTCGAGGATGTCACCGACGACGCCCATCATTTTCTCAGACGTGGACACAATACCTTGTGCGTATTCCTGTTGGCGGCGGTTTAATTCACCGAACATTTCCTGATAAAGAATATCAGCAAAGCCGTGGATCGTGTTTAACGGCGTACGGACTTCAATGGCCACATTGGTAATGAATTCCGTCTTCATCCGGTCAGCTTCAGCCAATGAGCGCGCGCGTTCACGCAATGCAGTCTCAACACGGCTGGCATCTGTGATGTCACCGTAACTTACCAGCGTCGCACCATCTGGAAGGGGAATATTTGCAAACGCCAGAATTCGATTGTTGATCAGATCAACTTTGCCGGTGGAAATACGTTGTGCCAAAATTTCACTGGCGATGCGTTCTTTCCTGGCGGCCCAAGGTTCGTCGTTTGCGGCCAAGCGCATGCCAAGTGCAGCAACCACATCGCTTAGGCGCATATCGTCGGGTAAGTCTTCTGGTATAAAATCCCATAACGAGAGCATCTGCGGGTTGGTCAATTGCAAGCGGCCATCACTCCCAAACACGGCGATACCTTCTCGCAGGTTCTCAAGTGTTGTGCGCTGCACTTGATCCAGTGACTTTAATGAACGTCTGATTTCGAGATTGCCTGAAAGGTCTTCGCACGTCATCACGAGGCCATCACCGTCCAGCGCGCCAAACTTGCGGTGGATTGTACGCCCGTCTGGTAAGTACAACTCGTCTTCATCAATACGGTCCAGACCACCAAAGCGGCCCAGTTCATGGCGCCTGAATTCAGAAAAATCAGCAACTTCTGGCAGGCGACGTAATTCTCGAAGCCGTGTCAAAAGGTCGCTCATCGCCGGGCGTGTTTCCAGCCAATCATGATCAATGCGCCAGAGTTCCGCGAAGGCGGCGTTGGCAGCAACCAATGTCGTGTCCCCGTCAAAAACGGCGACGCCAATATCTAAAGGTCGCAAGATATCAATCGGTGAAGAGATGCCGGTCGCAGCAGCGACGGGCGTTGATGTTGAGGCTTCCTTGATATTCACCGCAAATCCGATGGTGCCGCCATTTACGCCACTGCCCGGGGCCAATGGTGCCTCGGTCAAGTTTACCTGACGCGCCGTTGCATTCTCGGTGATCTCTCCGCTGGCCGTGATTGGGGCCCCTGATAGTCGCGCTTGTTCTGCGAGGGCGATATCGAGACCTTGGATCCGTTCAGCGGCCCTGTTCTGAAATGCCAGGTTCAGTTTAGCATCTCTGAGCCAAAGTGGGATCGGGAGGGTATCTAGAAGAGCTGTCAGGTGCTTGTCGTCTGCGCCGGACGTGTTGCGTGGTTCAGAGTCAGCCTTTTGTGCCAGACGCGTCACGTCACGCATCCAGACAATATCTGCAACCGGCTTGCCATCGTTGTTTTCCGCCCGGGCGCCGAGTGCCTGAATTCTTTGTGTGCCGCGCATTAAAATAATATCGAAAGCCGTACCCTTGGCGCGAAGCAAGCTGACGTTTTGTTCAAGTCGCTGCAAATCCGCATCAACGAAACAGGTGCGGATATTCTCATAGCGGGCAAGTGTGCCGTTCTCGAGTGCCAGCAGATCTGCAAGACGTCTTGAGCATGTGATGCCGCCTGTATCGTGATCCCAAAGGAACAAGCCATCGGGTGAGGCCGCGAGGATGCCGCGTGTTCTGTTTGATAAAGACTCAATCCGGATGTTCTCAAAGGAGATGTCTTTGGCACGCGCACGGAATTTGAGCAGGGCAGGCATTAATGCCGCTGCGCCGATGACCGCACCGAGAAATATCGACGGTATTGATGAGTAATCTTCAATCACGGCAGCAGTCTACGCTTCTTGACGAGCGGGGCCAAGAAATGCGTTCAGGAAAACGCATTTTCATGTGTCGCGCTGGATTTCGATGTTTTCGGCAATATTCATTAACCGATCGAGCGTTACTTGAAGACGGCTGAGCTGTGAAAACTCTGTCTCAATAGCGTCGACCCATGTGTCGGCTAAAACGGATTTTGATGCTGGAAGGAAAGGATAGTCCGGCAGTAGTCCGCGGAGTACATCGGCTTGATTGGTAACGGCTGCGGCATAGCTACCGCGGGCGATCTGGGTTTTTCTGACGCCAGAGCTGTCCATAATGAGCCATTTATCAGCCGCATCCACATATTGAGGCAGGTTTTCCATGGATGTGGTAAAACTACGTTCCATGATTTCAGAACTTACGTCATCGCCGTCTTTTAGAATACGCGAGCGGACGCGCGCACGGCATAAATCGATTTTTGGAAGTGCCAGATAGATCATTGTGACGCCCCAACCGCGCCTGCGAAGGCGGAGCGTTGCGGACAAGGGCTTGCGGCTGACGAGTCGGCTCTCGACAACAAAGCTGTGTTGCCCAAGTTCTGCGACTTCTAATCTTTTTGAGACAGCGACAACGCGCTTATGGATCCCATCTGGAAGGTCGCTTGCATCGCCAAATCCTTGCGTGTCATCAGCGTCAATATAACGCGATGTACCTATCCAGCTTGGGAACAAGCGCTGAGTGAGGCTTGTTTTCCCGGCACCCGGCGGCCCGGCGATGATCCACATACGTTTTTTACTATCCATGGACCCGTTTTAGCGGAATTCACGGGCAACGGAAAAGAGATCAATTATTTGAGGTATACGATGGCGCAAAAAAATGAGAGGGCCGAAGCCCTCTCATCTGATCTTAGCAGCAAGTAGTCGCTGTTGCTTAGTAACGATAAGCTTCCGGCTTGTGCGGGCCATCAACAGCAACGCCGATGTAATCTGCCTGCTTTTGCGACAAGGTTGTCAGCTGTACGCCCAACTTTTCGAGATGCAGGGCTGCAACTTTCTCGTCCAAATACTTAGGCAGTACGTAAACTTCGTTTTTGTATTTGCCATCAGCATTGTTCGCCCAAAGTTCAATCTGAGCCAATACCTGGTTGGTAAAGCTGGCAGACATCACAAAGCTTGGGTGACCTGTTGCGCAACCCAAGTTCACAAGACGACCTTGTGCCAACAGGATGATGCGGTTGCCATCAGGGAATTCAACTTCGTCCACTTGTGGCTTGATCTCGTCCCGCTTCATGTTCTTCAAGCCAGCGACCTGAATTTCACTGTCGAAGTGACCGATGTTACACACAATGGCGCGGTCTTTCATGTTGCGCATGTGATCGACTGTAATGACGTCGACATTGCCCGTAGCTGTACAGAAAATGTCTGCACGTGATGTAGCTTCTTCCATCGTTACGACTTCAAAACCTTCCATAGCGGCCTGAAGCGCGCAGATTGGGTCAGCTTCGGTGACCATAACGCGGCAACCAGCTTGACGCAGGCTTTCAGCAGAACCTTTGCCGACATCGCCGAAACCAGCAACACAAGCGACTTTACCTGCCATCATGACGTCAGTTGCACGACGGATCGCATCTACCAGGCTTTCGCGGCAACCGTACTTGTTGTCGAACTTAGACTTGGTGACCGAGTCGTTGACGTTAATGGCTGGGAACATAAGGGTATTTTTTTTTGCCATTTCGAGCAAGCGGTGAACGCCTGTCGTTGTCTCTTCGGTAACGCCTTTAATCGCTTTGGCGCACTCTGTGTACCAGCCTGGCTTTTCTGCAACGCGCTTTTTAATCGCGGCAAACATCACTTCAGCTTCTTCGGAATCAGGATTGTCGAGAACTGAAAGGTCGCTCTCGGCCTGCATCCCCAAGTGGATCATCAACGTTGCGTCGCCGCCATCGTCGAGGATCATGTTTGGAACACCGCCATCAGACCATTCAAAAATATTGTGCGCATATTCCCAATATTCTTCGAGGGTTTCACCCTTAACAGCGAAGACAGGTGTGTTCGTAGCCGCAATCGCTGCAGCAGCGTGATCCTGTGTTGAATAGATGTTGCATGAAGCCCAACGGACGTCAGCACCCAAAGCCTGAAGTGTTTCAATCAACACAGCAGTTTGGATGGTCATGTGCAACGATCCGGCGATCCGTGCACCCTTAAGGGGCTTGGATGTGCCAAACTCTTCACGAATGGCCATCAAACCAGGCATTTCGCTTTCAGCGATGTTCAATTCTTTACGGCCCCACTCAGCGAGGCTCATATCGGCGACTTTACAGTCGGTAAATGCGTTCATTAGGTGTGCTCCGTGCTCAACGTCAAAATATAAAAATTCATTACTTAAAGACATAAAGATTTCTTTATATCCTTGTATAAGGCATTTCTAGCAAGAGATTAATCTTGAGACAAGAGGGAAAATTCACACGCCGCCGTTTCCCGGTGAGACCCGAGCCCGCTTAACTGAGCAAAGATGGAATGATTAAAAATTAGTTCGTTCAAGCCAGCGTGTTGAAGTCGTCGATCATCATGGCGATGCGACCGCTATCGGTTTGCTCCATGATTTGCTGGGTACGCTGGGTGGCAGCAAGGGTATCTAGTTCCATGATCCGTTTTTTGATGATCGGAATATTGCTCGCGGTCATTGAAAGATCATGTAGTCCGAGCCCGATCAGTAATGCCGTATAGCGGGGGTCGCCTGCAATTTCACCACAGATCGAGACGGGGATACGCGCCCGGAGGGCGGCTTGTGTCGTGAACTGAATGAGCCTGAGGACGGCTGGATGTAGCGTATTGAACAGATGCGCCACATGTTCATTCGCGCGATCAACGGCAAGGGTGTACATCGTCAGATCGTTCGAGCCGATGGCAAAGAAATCACTGGCCCGGGCTAAGGAATCAGCCGTCAATGCGGCGCCGGGTACTTCAATCATAACGCCAACGGGCGGTAATGGGTCCGGCAAGGCAATGCCTTCGGCCATCAGCTCATCCGCTGCCTCGTTGAGGATTTTCTTTGCACGTTTCACCTCACCCGGCGTGGTCACCATGGGCAGGAGAATACGGACATTGCGTTTAACGCCGACACGTAAAATGGCACGAAATTGGGTGCGCAGGGTATCAGGATTGGCGAGGGACAGACGGATGCCGCGCAAGCCCAATGCTGATACGGCAGCCTCATCGATCTCGGTTAGTAATGCGGGTGCCGGTTTCTCTCCGCCAATATCAAGGGTGCGGATGGTAACCGATTGCATGCCCATCACACTGACAATCTGTTCCAAGATTGCGACTTGTTCGTCTTCGCTTGGGATATCGTCCCGGTTCATAAACATGAACTCAGAACGCAACAGGCCTACACCTTCAGCACCTGATTGTTTTACATTCTCCATCTCGACGGGCAATTCGACATTGGCCATGAGTTGAATGATCGTACCGTCACGTGATTGCGCGGGCTCAAACCGCAAACTATCAAGGGCGCGTGTACGTTTCTGTTTTTCAGCCTGGCGTTTTTCAAATCGTTTAATCGTCGCAGGCGTCGGATTAACAATAATCTTACCCGAATAACCATCGACAATAATTTGCTGACTTTGCTCGACACCAACAAGCAAGTCCGCAGCACCAAGCACGGCGGGTAAGCCCAAAGCGCGCGCCATGATTGCCGTATGTCCTTCGGTGCCGCCAAGTGCAGCCGCTACGGCACTTACAGACTCAGGGTCAATCTGTGCCATATCTGCCGGGCTGAGTTGCTCAGCCACGATAATGCCCCCCTTAGGGGTCTTCGGCGGTTCGTTCGCTGGTGAGCGGACAAGAATACCGATCAGGCGCGATGCAACCTCGCGGATATCATCGAGGCGGGCCGCGATGTAAGCGTCTTTCATCGCTTCGAAGCGTTTGGCGAGGGCGGTAAATTCCCGTTGCACAGCGGCTTCGGCATTAATGCACTCTTCTTCGATGATGCTCCGCGCACCACGCACAAGCCGCGAATCGTCGAGCATCGCAAGGTAGGCATCGAACAAGAAGACAAGTTCGTCACCGGTTGTGCCCCGCATCCCAGCGGCGCGTTCCTGAAGACTTGTGATTTGGCGGCGGGCGACGTTGACGGCAGCATCCAGACGTTTGAGTTCGCCGCGAATTTTTGTTTTCGCAACGACATATTCCTGAACTTCGATATGACGGCCAAAGCGCACATAGGCTTTGCCAATAGCAATGCCGGGTGCCGCGGCGAGGCCCTTAAACGTGCGCTCGCGCTTTCCTCTTGGTGTCTCTATCGCTTGCGATTTCTTGGGCATAGTCTTTTAAACCGTTCAGCAGATTGGATGTCTAATCTTCGTCGAATTTGTTTTCTGTCAGGGTTTCAATTGCGCCCAGCGCTTGTTCTGCATCATCTCCTTGGGCGCAGACACGTATTTCCGTGCCGGTGCTGGCTGCCAGCATCATCAGGCCCATAATCGATCGACCTGATACAGTCTGGCCATTACGTTCAACATCGATGTCTGACGTGAACGAGCCTGCTAATGCAACGAATTTGGCGGCAGCACGTGCATGCAGGCCACGTTTGTTCTTTATAATAAGACGCTTTTCGATCTGCATGATGTTTAGGTGTTTTTCTTATCAAGAAGTTGCGAGGCAATATTGATATACTTGCGCCCTGCATCCTGAGCGCCTGTCGCAGCTTCGAGCAATGTGTCGGCATCGCGGATCGACGCCAGCTTAATAAGCATCGGTAAATTCACACCGGCAATCACTTCGATCTTTCCATTGTCCATAATGGAAATTGCCAGATTTGACGGTGTGCCGCCGAACATATCCGTTAGCACAATGACGCCGTCGCCGTCGCCATCGTCGACGTCCTTTGTGCTTTTCATGATTTCAGCGCGCCGCTGCTCCATGTCATCATCTGGACCAATGCAAACTGTCGCTACATTTTCTTGCGATCCAACGACATGTTCCAGCGCGGAGACCAGCTCCACCGCTAAGCGACCATGTGTTACGAGCACCAATCCGATCATTGCCGGCTTCCCTAATTGTTATTTGTTATAATTGTGAGCAGATTCTTACGCTTTGTCCAAGTCTCTATGACGAATTTGTGCGCGCCACTCGTTTTCTTGCAGCCAGGCACCAAAATATTCAGTCATGAATACTGATCGGTGTCGTCCGCCCGTGCATCCAAATGCTATCGTCAGATAACTTTTTCCTTCGGCCCAGTAGCGCGGCAAAAGTGGCCCGAGCATACCTTTTAATTGGGTTGTGAAACCTTCAAACGCGGGATCTTTCGCAATATAGGCCTGAACGTCAGCATCCTGTCCGGTCTTGGGACGCAGGAGTTTGTCGTAATGCGGGTTTTGAAAAAAACGGACATCAAAAACCAAATCAGCATCACGCGGCAATCCACGTTTGTAGGAAAATGATGTCACAAAAATCGCCAGCCCGGGGTCACTTTCCAGGCCATAACTTTGATCAAGATTTGCCTTGAGATCGCCAAGCGCATACTCGGTGGTGTCGATGACGGTGTCGGCACGCGCGCGGACAGGTTCCATCACGCGCCGTTCATGACGAATACCATCAATGACAGGGCGGTCGGCAGCTAAGGGGTGGCGGCGACGGGTTTCTTCATAGCGGCGCCCCAACACATCATCATCGCAATCGATAAACAGCACCTCGGCATTAATACGCGGGCTTTCACTGAGTTGATCAAGGAACGCGAGAAGGCGCGTTGTATCAAAGTCACGCGTACGGATATCGATGCCAATCGCCAAAGGAGTAGCACCAGATGGTGGCATATCACTTCCATCGACGCCCAGGATAAGGCGGCTAACCAAGGACAACGGCATGTTGTCGACAGCCTCATACCCCAGGTCTTCGAGCAGTTTGAGCGCGGAGCTTTTGCCCGCGCCGGAAACGCCCGTGACCAGAAGTACGCGATGTTGTGCAGCAGTTTTATTCATGATGGCTCCACCATAGCCTCAGGTCCTACGGTCAATGCAAGGCGGATTTTTGCAGGGCTCGATGCAGCGAAAGAAAAAAGCTTCAAGTAGCGCAGGTTTTGGCCAAAAAAATCACTTGTTTGGGTATCAGGTAATCGCGGCTCATCTTCCAATGCAACAAGATCAACCACTAAGTCTACGGTCGCTGTTGGTGCAAAATCCTGCTTTACGATTCCAACACCTCGGACTTCAATCATACCCGCTAAATTTTCGGGCGGCGCGCAATGTAATTGACCATCAATGATTTTCACATCCACCCGGTCATCAGCGATCAGTATGGCGCCTTCATCAATCAGCCTGAGTGCTAGATCAGACTTCCCAGATCCAGAGGGGCCACGCAACACGACACCTTTGCCGTCTAAAAGGACAGCCGTGGCATGGATTTGTTCAATGTTTGTGGGCTTGGACATCTAACGCTTACCGCGATTTCATTGTGTCAGGGTGCACCATGCAAAAGAATCGACGTGCGGGTCAAGTATCCGTGGCAGGTAAGCGGATGACGAACCGAGCACCCCGGACCCCTCCGTTGCCATCACGGCGATTACTGGCGTTTATCTCGCCGTCGTGGACATCAATAATTTGTTTGGAGATCGAAAGCCCAAGACCCGAATGGGTGCCAAATTTTTCGCCCTCGGGCCGATTTGTATAAAACCGATCAAAGATTGCGGCTTCTTTACCATTCGGAATGCCGGGACCGTCATCGTCGATGGTGACATTGATCCAATTGTCATGTCGGCTTAAGGCGATACGAATGCGTCCGCCGGGTGGTGAGAACGTGTTCGCGTTGGTGATAATATTGCCAAACACCTGCACAAGACGGTCTTCAATGCCATCAACCTCAAGACCGCCGGTGCTGACGATTTCAAGCTCGAGTTTGGCTTCGTCATCGCGTTCTGCGGCATTGCGCATATCAACCAGCGCCCCCAATAATCCACCAAGATCAACGGGTGCGAATTCTGCCCGGCTGAGTTCCGCATCTAGCCTAGATGCGTTGGAGATATCACTGATAAGTCGGTCAAGCCTGGCGACGTCGTCTTGAATGATCGTCATCAGTTTTTCCCGTTGCGCCGGGTTTTCAATGCGCCCGGCCGTTTCAACGGCTGAGCGTAACGATGTCAGGGGGTTTTTGATCTCGTGCGCGACATCGGCGGCAAAGCGCTCAATCGCATCCATCCTAAGCCATAAGGCTTCGGTCATTTCTTTGAGGCTGATAGCGAGGTCGCCAATCTCGTCGCGGCGGTGCGTCAGGATGGGGATGGTTTCTTTGCGACCGCGATCGTGACGGATACGTTCTGCTGCAATGGCTAATCGTCGAATAGGGCGGGCGATGGTACTGGCTAAATAAAGCGACAGTAAAATTGTCACGCTTAGCGCTATGGCGACCACCTTCAAAATATCAACCCGCACGTCTTGCAGTGCCCTGCGAATATTTCGCCCGTCTTTTGACAGCATAATCGCGCCCAGCACTTTCTTGTAGCGTTGTACTGGAACGGCCGCAGTTAACACGATGCCATCGGTGCCAAAGCGTCGCGCAGCGACAGCGCTATTGCCGGTTAAGGCTGAGGATGTCTCGTGGAAGTCGATAGCAGACTGAATGGGGTTCTCTTGATATTCTGGCAATGGGCCTTCGCCGCGGATGGCGCGCGCAACATCATCGTATTTTCTGAGTAACGCATCCATTGGATCGAAGTTTCCTTCGGGAAGGGGAAGGATTTCTATTTGAACGGTACTACCGGAGCCACCAAGCCTACGTGAATCGACGATTAAGGTTCCGTCAGCGCGAAATAAACGGGCTCGTGTTCCTGTGATCTCAACCAGCCTTCTTGTGATTTGATAGGCGATATCAGAAACCAGAAACTGTCCGTTCGGCGCGTCAGAGACCACAGCACCTTCGCCCAAGGCCGCAGCAAACATTTCTGCTTGTACATCCAGCGATGAAAGCTCGTTAGCGATCAGTGTGCGGCGGTACTCGCCGAGATATAAAAGACCGGCGACAAGTGTGCCAATGGCTAATAAATTGACGGTTAGAATACGACGCGTGAGGGGTGAGATGAAACGTTTAGAGGAGGTGCCGCGCACAGATGGGCGGCGCTCAACGTCTTTGTCCCCCTTGACCATTTAATCCCCCTTGAAACGAACGTATTGCTTGTGTCAGGTCTTGTAGCGATACCCGACACCGTAGAGCGTTTCAATTTCTGAAAACTCTTTGTCCGTCTGGCGGAACTTGCGACGCAGACGTTTGACGTGGCTATCAATAGTGCGGTCTTCGACGTAGATATTTTCACCGTAGGCGGCATCGATCAACTGATCTCTGTTTTTGACGTGGCCGGGACGACGGGCCAAAGCTTCGACCAACAAGAACTCTGTGACAGTCAACGTGACTTCATTACCTTTCCAGACACAAAGGTGACGGTCCGGGTCGAGCATGAGATCACCACGGCGCAGCACGTTCTCGCCGTCTTCACTGCCCTCTGGTGCCGCATCTTTGCGGCGCAAGATTGCACGGATGCGTTCAATCAACAGGCGTTGCGAGAAAGGTTTCTTGATATAATCATCAGCCCCCATGCGGAGCCCCATTAACTCGTCGACTTCATCATCTTTCGACGTCAGGAAGATAATCGGCATCTGGTCAGTCTTGCGGATTTCCCCAAGCAGCTCCATGCCATCCATCTTGGGCATTTTGATATCCAGGACAGCAAGATCGACTGGATGCGATCCTATACCCTGCAGAGCGGCGACCCCGTCCGGATATGTATCAACATTGTAGCCTTCGGCTTGTAAGGCCATCGATACGGATGTCAGGATGTTTTGATCATCATCAACAAGGGCGATTTTCTGATGCATTGGTTTCGTTCCAGTCATAGTTACGTTGCTACCTCGACCTTGTTGTAAAAACGTATTATGGCAAAATTATATACCAATTGCGGCGAAATAAGGCGAATTAAAGAAAATCTATGGTTTTAGGCGTATTTCCGCTAATTTTATGTCATAAGTTGAATATAAAGCGCTTGTTGCGCGTAATAAATTTCTCCCATGTGTAAAAAGCGTTCATCTGCGGCGCTCAGATCTGCATGATAAAATAATATGAATGAGATATCCTTGACGATGCAGGGCCATCTTCAGAGACTTGGTTTCTGGATCGAACGGGAGATACTTAATGGTTGAGAGACGTAATCAAGATGCTGCCAGATTGCTTGTCCGTCGCCGCGGCGTTGGAACATTGGCGACATCAATGGCTGATGGCGGCGCGCCTTATGCATCACTTGTCACGTATGCTTGCGACCATCAGGGGCAACCTATTTTTCTATTTTCAACCCTTTCAGATCACACGCAGAATATTTTGGTAGATAATCTGGCGTCACTGCTTGTCGAAGATGCCGTTGGAAAAAGAAATCCGCAGATAGGTCCAAGATTATCTTTGATGGGGCGCGTTAAGCGAGATACGTCGCCCGCGTCTCGTGCACGCTTTTTGGCCCGCCACCCTGATGCGGCCATGTATGCGGGGTTTGGTGATTTCGGAATTTATCGAATGACGGTTGAGCGGGCGCATTATGTTGGCGGCTTCGCACGCGCCATCTGGTTCGAAGCAAAACATGTGCTGACCCCTAAAAAAATCGCTAAAGAAATGGCAGCTATCGAAGCTGGTATTATTGAGCATATGAACGCGGATCATGGCGCTGCTGTCAGCGCATATGCCGAGTCGTTAGTGGGACGTAAGGCTGGTAATTGGCAGATACGTGGAAGTGATTCTGACGGGATCGATATGATATCTGAGGGTCGGACGGCGCGCCTTGATTTTGATAAACCTGTAACAGATTCAACCACCTGCCGGGAAATGCTTGTACAACTTGCGGCAGACGCAAAACGCAAAAGGTGAAAAAGGCCTGATTTCAGCCAGTTTGTCTTGTCTCGAAAGTTTACTTTGTCTAAGTTCGTTCCCTTAAATCTGTAACAAGGTGGACACGTTTTTAATCCATCGTACAAGGAGCGAGGAAACGTTGCAAAACATCGGTCATCGGATCAGCCGAAACGGGCTAGATCAGTTAGGGTTGGGTAAAGTCTTGAATGCGTTTTGGAACTGCTCGGCACCAATACTTTATGAAGAGTCTATCCGTCGTGGTGAGACGCAATTGGGCGAAGGCGGCTCATTGTTAGCCCTCACCGGCAGCCACAGTGGACGTTCACCGAACGACCGCTTTGTTGTTGAAGAGAGTGAAACGTCGGGAGATATCTGGTGGGGTGATGTCAACTGCCCGATGAGTGAAGAAAACTTCGAAAAGCTTCTGAGCAAAATGCTGCGCCATTATGAAGGCCGCGATGCATTTGTCCAAGATTGTTATGCGGGCGCTGATACAAAATATCGTCTGCCAATTCGGGTCGTGACTGAAAATGCGTGGCACAATCTTTTTGCCCGCAACATGTTTATTCAGCCTGCCGATAGCGAGTTAGAAGACTTTGCGCCACAATTCACGGTTATTCAGGCACCAAGTGTGCATGCTGACCCAGAAACAGAAGGCACAACGTCTGAGACATTCATCGTGGTTAACCTGAAGCGCAAAATGGTCATTATTGGTGGAAGTGCATATGCAGGCGAGATCAAGAAGTCGATCTTCTCGGTGATGAACTATTTGATGCCTGCTCGTGACGTTTTGCCAATGCACTGTTCATCGAACATGGCAGCAAACGGCGATACGGCAATCTTCTTTGGCCTTTCCGGTACTGGTAAGACAACGTTGTCTGCCGACAGTTCACGCACATTGATTGGTGACGATGAGCACGGTTGGGGCCCTGAAGGCATCTTCAATTTTGAAGGTGGGTGTTACGCCAAATCGATTAACCTCACGGCCGAGACTGAGCCTGAGATTTTCGCAACAGCGTCACGCTTTGGGACAATTGTCGAAAACGTATTGATGGATCCTGAAAGTCGGACCTATGACTTCTTCGATACATCGCTAACGGAAAATGGTCGTCTTTCTTATGACGTGACGCAAATTCCGAATGCGTCTCTTGAAGGCAAAGGCGGACTGCCAAACAATATCGTCATGCTAACGTGTGATGCGTTTGGTGTGTTGCCTCCAATCAGCCAATTGACACCTGAGCAAGCGATGTATCATTTCTTGTCTGGGTATACGGCTAAGGTTGCTGGAACCGAGCGTGGCTTGAAAGAGCCTGCGGCAACGTTTTCAACATGCTTTGGTGCACCATTTATGCCGCGTCATCCAACGGTTTACGCGAAACTACTTGGTGAAAAGATGGCCAAGCAGAACGCCAAGTGCTGGCTTGTTAACACGGGTTGGTCCGGTGGTGGTTATGGCGTTGGGGATCGTATGAAGATCGCTTATACGCGTGCCATGCTTAATGCAGCGTTAGACGGGACGCTTGAGAAAGGCTTGTTTGTTCAGGATCCAAACTTTGGCGTGTTGGTTCCAGAAAGCTGCCCAGGCGTTCCAGATGAAGTCTTGAACCCAAAGAACACATGGGCAGACGGTGCCGCATATGATGCGCAGGCGCACAATCTTCGACGTCTCTTTGAAGAAAACTTCACACAGTTTGAGACTGAGGTCACAGATGACGTGAAGGCATGTGCTATTCGCGCAGCCGCTTAAAACAGCGAAAAATGACTTTGATTTAGGCCGGTCCTTCGGGATCGGCCTTTTTCATGCCTAAAATTTAACGGTGCCCCTTGAACTGACGAAATAACACCAGACATAGATATGGTGGCGACGGCGGTATGCGGCACTCTAGTTGCACTTCTGGGGGCGCTGTAGAATCGTCTTATTAATCATTAATCAGGAGGCCGACAGGTCATGGAAAAAATCAATATTCAGTTCACATTATTCTCGGCTTTTTATTCGCCTCTTATTTCCACTATGTCGGGTGGCTTCCTTAAAGCTGAGGGCCTTGATCCAGAATGGTCAGTGTCACCTCCAGGGCGCACAGCGATTGATTCCATCGTTGATGGTACCGCACACGTCGTCCAAACAGCTCCCAGTCAGGCCTTCAATGCGTTGAAGGAAGGCAAAACACCACCTGTGATGCATTTCGCGCAGATCAACGAGATGGATGGATTCTTTATAACCGGACGTGATGCTGACGATAGCTTCACCTGGGGTAAGCTTGAAGGCGCCGAGGTGGTGATGTTCAAGGCGGGCCAACCAAATGCCATGTTCCGTTACGCCTGTCATAAGGCGGGAATCGATTACGATAAAATTATCCCAATTAATCCAGGTGGTGCCGCTGATATTGATGCTGCATTCCGGGGTGGCCAGGGCCAATACGTTCAACAGCAAGGCCCATTCCCGCAGCAGCTTGAAGCGGATGGCGTGGGTCATGTCGTTGCGCAAGTTGGACCACAAATCGGCTCTAACGCATTTTCAAGCCTGGCGGCATCACGAGAATGGCTGGAAACCGATATGGCGCGGGCGTTTACGCGTGCCTACCGTAAAACCCGTCAGTATATGGTTGAAATACCTGCTGCTGAAATTGCCAAAGCAGAAAAGTCATATTTCCCGGATATTGACGAGGCAGTACTCGCAGATTGTATCGGGACGTATCAAAAGCTTGGATGTTGGACGCCGCACGTTGAAATAACACCTGAGGCTTATGAGGTGATATTAGATGTATTTTTGCACAATGGAACCATTACAGAGCGATATCCATATGAGGCCGTTGTCGCCCAGCCACCGTCAGATGGGTAACTTTAGCGTGGCCTGTTTGGTGTCCAAGGAAATCAGCCAATAAAGAACTGTTTTAAAAAGCAAATCTCCGTCTTGGCCCAGCCTCAAAGCAACGCTATCATCCCCGAACCTAAGGGGATGTAACGAATGCTTTGTCACGTACTGGCTGAACGAGAAGATCGCGTCTGGTTGGCTTTCCGCCAACCTACGGCCGCAGCCAATGGTGCGCGTGTTATGACCCACTATGTCGTGTGCTCGTCTGAAGAGGCTATCCTCATCGATCCGGGCGGAACCGCAGACTTCGGGCCGCTTTTAGACGCTGTTTCTGACAAAATTTCATTTAATAAGATTTCGGCAATCGTTGTGACGCTGCCGGCTGCACATACAATGGGGTCTATTGGCTTATGGGCTGAGGTCCTTGGCCATGATACGCCGATTTATGCGGCCGAAAGGATTGCAGCTGACCTTTTGCATACAGATACAAATCTTGAAATTGTGCATGTATCTGAAAACGGTGGCGAAGTACCGATGGCAGATGGTTCGGGTCTGCACTTGATCCCAGCACCTTATCTCCCCACTGCGGCGTCGATGTCGCTTTATGATCCTGTCGCCCAGGTGTTGTATAGCGGTGATCTTGGGACGACAGAGGGGGCTTGGGCGGATGATGAAACACCGTTCTGTGAGCAATTCTCGCTCGTAAGTCACGCGATGAACGCTTTCCATCAGGTATGGTTGCCATCATCAATTGCGCGCAATGACTGGCTTGCACGCATTGATGATCTTAGCGTGGATATCGTTGCGCCTCGCGCAGGTCCATGTTTAAGCGGTAAAAATGTTGAACATTTCAAGCGCTGGTTAGCGTCGATGGATTTGGGTGTCCTTGTAGCAAGCCCAACTGCCTCGTTCCTGGCTGGGGAGGAATACAATCCTCATCGTACCCAGGTTGATGACGATGTTGTTGATCAGGCGTTACTGGACGAGGGAGGATTAACGCCCGAGCCAGATTCTGCGATTGCGTCATCATTCGCAGCGAAAGCACAACCAAGTGTATATGACGAAATTGAAGATAATAGCGCTATTGATACGCAACTTGCCGAAGAAGACAATATTGCTCGTTTGTTAGATGCGCTGCGTAATGATGATGATGACGACCGTGCTGATACACCCGAATTTGGCATCCCGGTCGATGAGACGAAAGAGACTGCCAGTGACGTCGAAGATGAAGACGATCTTGACGAGGACGTCGATGAATTTGATGACGATGATGAGTACGAAATCGTCTATGTCGACGAAGACGGCAATGAAATAGACCCGAGCGAACTTGATGACGATGATATTCTTGAAGGCGTAGATATAATTGAGGGCAATGATGAACAGCGCCTCGATTTCCCGCCTGGACAAATGTTCCGCCTGATCACGCGGAGTGATTTTGACGGCCTCGTCTGTGCTGTCTTGTTGGAAGAGCTAAATTTGATTAACGACATTATCTTCGTGCACCCGAACCAGATGCAAGAAGGTGAAATCGACGTTTCCGAGACAGATATCTTGACAAACTTGCCGTATACACCGGGTATTTTTGCTGCATTTGATCATCACTTGTCTGAGATCAAACGTCTCGGTAAACATTTCGAAAATCATATTATTGATCCATTGGCCCCAAGCGCGGCGCGGGTTGTTTATGATTACTTCGGTGGCAAAAAACGTTTCCCGGATATATCTGTCGATATGATGGACGCCGTTGATAAAGGCGATTCGGAGCAATTCAACCAAGAAGAGGTCTTGAATCCAGCAGGTTGGTCATTGCTGAACTTCATCATGGATTCCAGAACAGGTCTTGGCCGCTATCGTGGTTTCCGAGTGCCAAACTATGAGCTGATGATGTCGTTGATCGATTACTGTCGACGCTATGATATCAATGATATTTTGCAGCATCCGGATGTAAAAGAACGCGTCGATTTATTCCTCGAGCATCAAGAACCAGCAAAAGAGCAGATCAAACGGTGCACGACAGTCCACGGTAATTTGGCTGTGATTGATTACCGTGAAGAAGAGCAAATCTATGTCGCTAACCGCTTCCTGATTTATGCACTTTATCCTGAGTGCAATATCTCGATGCATGTCCTTTGGGGTCGTGCAGAACAGAATACTGTGTTTGCTGTCGGTAAATCGATCTTTAATCGTACGTCCGAAACCAATATTGGCGAGCTAATGCTTACGTACGGCGGCGGTGGACACCGCAATGTAGGTACGTGTCAGTCCGACAATGCTTTGGCGGATATTGTCCGGGATGCGCTGGTTCAGCGTATCAACGACGACGGCTAAGCGTATCGCCCAGGGCTTGCTCCAGACTCACTATTCAGAAAGTTTAACCAGCCAGATCGTCGCCGCGGATTGCTTTTACAATAAGCAGCAAGGTTTCGTCACGGCCATATAGAGCAATGAACGAGCCCATGCGCGGCCCTTGGCTTTGCCCTAATAGAATTTCATATAGCGCTTTGAACCAGTCTTTCTGATCAGCAAACATTTCTAGTTTACCAACCTGATACACTTCTGTTTGGAATTCTTCAGCCTCGGCATCGACGGGTAATGCCTTCAAGCGTGTTTCCAAATCAGTTAATGCCGTGCGCTCATCATCGGTGGCTTTGCGGTAAGCCTTATTGGGGCGAACAAAGTCCTGATAATAGTTGATTGCGTATTCAACCAATCGATCCAGCATCGGCGCCGTTTCTGGGCTGGCGTCCGGACGGTAGCGGGTAATGAAATGCCACAACACGGATTTGTCTTCGGTTGCGCAAACGTTCGCCAAATTCAAAAGAATGTTGAACGACAGGTGTGCCTTTTCGGATGGCGGTGTTCCCATGTGAATGAAGTTCACAGGGTTATCTATTTGTTTCGCAGGCTCTTGTGTATCGTAGGCATCCAGCATGCGGGAATATTCGTCAACCTGGCGCGGGATGACGTCAAAATACAGACGCTTCGCAGCCCTCGGCTTTTGGTACATAAAGTATGCGAGGCTTTCTGGTGGCGCATAGCGCAACCATTCATCAACTGTCAGGCCATTGCCACGGGATTTTGAAATTTTCTCGCCGTTATCATCGAGAAACAATTCATAGGAAAATCCAACTGGTGGTTTCCCGTCAAGGATACGGCAGATTTTACCTGAAAGATTGACGCTCTCGATGAGGTCTTTACCGGACATTTCATAGTCAACATCGAGGGCTGCCCAACGCATTGCCCAATCGGCTTTCCACTGCAATTTGCAATGGCCGCCTGTGACAGGGACTTCGGTTTTTGTGCCGTCTTCTTCTTGGTAGACGATCGTGCCTGCGGTGGGATCTCGCTCAATAACCGGCACTTGAAGGACGATGCCGGTCTTTGGGCATAATGGAAGGAACGGCGAGTATGATTTACGGCGTTCTTCGCCCAATGTTGGCAGGATCACATTGATCACATCATCGAACCGCTCAAGAATTTTCATCAGCGTTGCGTCGAAATGTCCGTCTTTATAGCGCTCGGTTGAGCTAATGAACTCGTATTCAAAGCCGAAATCATCAAGGAATGTCTGCAGGCGTGCATTATTATGTTCACCAAAGCTTGGATGTGTGCCAAACGGATCCGGGATCGCCGTCAAAGGCGTGCCCAGATAGAGCTCTAAAGCTTCTTTGTTAGGCAGGTTGTCTGGAACTTTACGAAGGCCATCCATATCGTCTGAGAACGCGAACAAACGTGTTGGAATGTCCGATAGCTGATGAAATGCGTGACGCACCCATGACGTACGCGCGACTTCGCCAAACGTGCCAATATGTGGCAAGCCAGATGGACCATAACCGGTTTCAAAGAGCACATAGCCCTTCTCAGGCGTTTTGCCGTTCAAGCGTTTTAAGATCGCTTTTGCCTCGGCAAATGGCCAGGCGTTAGACTTTTCGGCAAGTGCGCGCATCTCGCTCATATGTTTTTTCCTTATGCATTTCAAGCGTGCGGAAACTACGGTTTTGATAGCGGTTAATCAAGGCGGGGCTATTTCTATTCGCCTTTAACGACATCTGGATTGATCACGTTGATCGGATTTCCCGCATCAAATGCGACGATCTGATCGAATATATCGGTGAATTGAACGTTGTATTCATCCTCTGTGACATAGCCGATATGCGGGGTGCAGATAACATTCGGCATGTTGAGTAAAGGATACGTTGTATCTGTGACAGGCTCGCTTTCATAGACATCAACGGCGGCGAATCCAGGTCGACCGGTGTTGAGGGCTTTAACCAATGCACCATCTTCGATTAATGGCGCCCGGCTTGTATTGACCAACGTCGCGGTTGGCTTCATGTGCGCCAGATCGTCAGATGAAATGATGCCCCGTGTTGATGGATAAAGGCGGACGTGCAAGCTGATAACATCCGACGTTGCAAAGAACGCTTCACGGCTCGCTGGGATATCTATGCCGTCTGCACGCGCGCGATCTAATGAACCTTCGCCGCCCCATGCCTGGACGTTCATGCCAAAAGCGTTGCCGAGCTCGGCTACGGCCTTGCCGATACGGCCATATCCGTAGATACCAAGGGTTCGTCCACGCACAGATTTGCCAACAGCCATTTGCCATGTTCCGGCTTGCAGAGATTTCATCTGCTGCGGGATCAAACGCATCGCCGAGAGAATCAGTCCCCACGTTAATTCGACCGTTGCATAGGATGGCGTCCCCGCATGCTGACTTGAACACAACATGATGCCAATCCGTGTGCAATCGTCGACATCGATATGTGGATATACGCTACGTTGGCTTATCAGTTTCAGGTTTGGCAACCGCCCTAATAGTGCCTTTCGGATATGCGTCCGTTCACGGATCAGCACGAGAACCTCAGTATCCTTCAGCCGTTCGGCGAGGACATCAACATCCTGAGAATGGTCATTCCAGATCGTTACATCGTGTGCAGCCACTTTTTCAAAGCAGGGCAAATGTCGAATGGTGTCGTAATAATCATCAAGAATAGTGATTTTCATGGACTCGATATCTCCTGTGTCGTTGGCATAATTATAATCGTGATGAAGCATCCCGTCGTACCTTTTTTGCGTAAAATTAATCTGTCTGCATATCGGCATCCCGAATTTAGCAGGGCTCATCTTCTTGATATATTGTGATGGGCGGGGCGTAATAGGCGCTTATGTCGACAATAAAATTATGGCAGAGCTTAAAATGACAATTAAACGTATCGATTCCGGTGAAATGCTGAGCCAAGCCACAATTCATAATGGCGTTGCTTGTGTGTGCGGTCAGATGGCTACAGACCGAAGCGCAGACATGAAGGCACAAACAGCAGAAGTCCTGGCAAAAATTGACGATCGTCTCGCAAAATGTGGCACGGATAAAACCAAGTTACTGATGGTCACCATTTATCTGTCAGACATGTCACAGAAGTCAGCGATGAACGAAGCATGGTCAGAATGGATGGGTGACCCTCCACGTCCTGCACGTGCATGTGTCGGAACACCTCTCGGCACCGCAGACACGTTGGTTGAGATCGTCGCTAACGCCGCAATCTAAGTCTCGCTCTCTTGGAGACATCGCCCCTTATACCGTCCAGCATGAAAAAGAGTGCCATTAAGGGCATTCTATTCATGCTGGGTTCGACACTATTGGCCGCTGTGATGAATTCTGCAGCGCGCCATGTGTCGCAAACGGTTCATCCTTTTGAGTTGGTGTTCTTTCGAAACTTATTTGCCTGTGCGTTTGTGCTGCCGTTGATGTGGCGAGCAGGATTTGATTCGCTCAAAACAGACCGGTTCGGTATGCATTTTGGACGTGCCAGCCTCAATGTTATCAACATGATGGTGTGGTTTACAGCCGTGAGCTTGGCACCCCTTGCAGAAGTTGTGGCGCTTGGGTTCACGGCGCCAATCTTTGCAACAATCCTTAGCGTCCTCATCATTAAAGAATTTGTTGGCGCACGCCGGTGGACAGCTATTGGTGTCGGCTTTGCCGGCGCATTGATTATCTTGCAGCCGGGCTTTGATACCATTCAGATTGGCCACGGGCTGACCTTGTTCGCCGCGATGATCTGGGCGGGTATTTTGCTCATCATAAAATCGTTAAGCCGAACCGAAACAAGTGTGACCATTGTTGCCTACATGGTGCTATTGATGACGCCGATCTCGCTCGTGCCTGCATTGTTTGTTTGGGTGTGGCCAACGTGGACAGAACTTTCTTGGCTGTTTTTAATTGGCATCTGTGGAGGTTGGGCGCAGTACCTTTTGGCGCAATCATTCCATGAAGCTGAAATTAGCGTGGTCATGCCCTTTGATTTTGCAAAGCTGCTCTGGATATCACTGATTGCCTACATCGCATTTGCCGAAGTGCCGACATGGACAACATGGGCCGGTGGTGCAGTTATTTTTGCCAGTGGAATCTATATTGCTCAACGTGAAGCCGTCAGGCGGCGTGAAGAGCGTGAGGCTATGCCACCGACCTAGCCCGCAGGCTCGAGACGAATAATTTGTCCGGGGTCGTCATCGACCAGAATATAAAGGTAGCCGTCTGGCCCATCGACCACAGCGCGAATGCGTTTATCAAATCCTTCGAGAATACGTTCTTCGTCAATAACTTTTTCACCATCTAATGTCAGGCGAGCCAAGAGGCGATATTTTAGCGCGCCAACAAATGCATTGCCGCGCCATTTTGGAAATTTGTCACCGGTATAAAATGCCATGCCGCTGGGTGCGATAGACGGGTCCCAATAGTGAACGGGTTGTTCCATGCCGAGCTTATGCGTGCCCTCGCCAATCGATAATCCAGAATAATGGATGCCATACGCGATGATGGGCCAGCCGTAATTTTTACCCGCCGCCGGGATATTCACTTCGTCGCCACCTCTGGCACCGTGTTCGTTGATCCATAGTTTGTCTGTTTGTGGATGCAGCGCGGCACCTTGAGGATTTCGATGTCCAACAGACCACGTTTCAGGGCGGTACCCGGCACGCCCAACGAATGGATTGTCCTTTGGGATTGAACCGTCAGTATTGATCCGAACGACTTGTCCACGGTGGATTGAAAAATCCTGAGTTCGGTCCCGCTCGCCCCGTTCACCAACAGTAATGTAAAGCTGGCCTCCAGGTGAGAAAACGAGACGCGAGCCAAAATGCCGCCCACCGCTGGTCTTGGGTACTTGTTGGAAGATCACAGTAACGTCGTTAAGTTCGTTTCTGGATTGATCAAGTTTTGCCCGGGCGACAGCTGTGCCTGCACCGCCTTCACCGGGCTCCGCATAAGAAAAATATATGAGGTTGTTGCTTTTGAAATCGGGATCGGTGGCAATATCAAGCATGCCGCCTTGCCCCGATGTGTAAGCCTCGGGTGTGCCTTTTAATGGCGGCATAACAGCCCCGTCTGGCGTGACTAGGCGCAAGGTGCCCGTGTCTCGTTCACTGACAATTATGGTACCGTCTGGCAAGAACGCCAGTCCCCATGGATGATCAAGCCCATCGGCAACAATCTTCAGGCTGACGCCCCCGTGCTCAGTCTCATAGGTTTGAGCTGATGCCGGATGGACGGTAAATGCCAGTAGCATGAATATGATTAATATGTGACGCATGCGAAGTCTCTAAACAGGCTTAAGCTTTATACAATAATATGAGTATACGTTGCCTGCAGACGTTCTGGTTCATCAATACATTCGTCCGCCGTTAGGGACGCCTTTTTCAGGTTTCATGAGTACAACCTCGCCCTCATCATCAGGGACGCCAAGGACAAGAACTTCCGACATGAATTTACCAATTTGTTTTGGTGGAAAGTTGACGACGCCGACGACTTGTCTGCCGGGCAGGGTGTCAGGGTCATAGTGTTTAGTGATTTGCGCAGAGGTTTTCCGCTCGCCAATTTCGTCACCGAAATCGATCCAGAGTTTAATCGCAGGGATGCGAGCTTCTGGGTAAGGTTCTGCTCGAAGGACGGTGCCGACACGAATGTCGACTTTCAAAAAATCATTAAATGAAAGATCCATGACACTTCTCCTCAATCAGTGTGTGAAGAGGGTGCCAAACAGATGGGCAAAAGAAAAGGGCCGCCCGGCAAATATGGTGCGGCCCTCGACCATCACTTCAGGAAAGTGTGATTACTTTTTCTTAGCAGCTTTGAGAACAGTCTTTTTGACTTCTTCAAGAGCTTCAACAACGCGTGTATTCATTGCGTCTGTTGCTTCTGTGTTCGATTTCGTCATCAGGCTAGCCAACTCACGAGTGTTGTCTACTGACTGAACGAAGGCACCTTGAAGCATCTCAGCTTGTGTAGCTGCGACAGCTTGTGGGTTGTCGATTTTCGAAAATGTTTCGTTCATCTTCGTTGCGTCTTCAATTGCTTGCTGAACCATTTCAGATTGGCGCTTAGCAAGTGCCTGAGCACCTTCAACAGTGAGCTGGCTCACAGCAGTGAACGCATCGAGGTTTTTCTTCTGCAGTTCAACGATCGCATCGAAGTCAAACTTTGGAACGTCTGTTGAGCTTGCTGCTTTAGCGAACTCATCAGCCATTTTCTTTGGGTCGAATTGAGCCATCATCTTTGAGTATTCTGCGAAGAAAGGACTAGATTTCTCAGCCATTTTCATAAAGTCTGCATACATAGGTTTATCTCCAGTTTTAGGTTGGATGCCGTGCATCCATTTTGATTTCTGTATTGCCTGGCGAAATAAAATGTTTTTTACGCTGCAACGTAACAACAATATGCGTTAGCAGGTGCAGCATGTCAATGGTTTTTTGTGCAGTGCACAAAAATAATTACGCACATGCAATATAACTGGAATGTGGATGATTTATGCGGCTTCTGGCGTGCCGATGTCTACTTTAGAAGCCTTGCCTGCAAAATTTTCTGCCCAGCTGAGGTCTTTGTCCAAAGTCGACATTGTCTGTGATAATCCCTGATCCTCGTCTTTGAGCCATGTTTTAAAAGTATTTAGATGAATGGCACCCAAGACTTTGGTTCTGATGGCACCGCTGCAGCTTTCGGTCGAAACACCTGCGGCTTGAAGGCTCAAGGTCATGGATTTCAAGAACCGTTTGCCTAGGCAAGCTGCGGACAACGGGTCACGGCGAAGATCTGCAGAGATTGAGGCCATTGCAGCCCGGTGGTCAGCCATGACATCAAACCTGCGCATTAAAACATCGAATAGCATGTCTTTCGTTGTACCATCGAGAGGGTCGTCTTCAAGGCTGAGCATGACAGTGACATCAACGCGGTCAGAAATTGCATAAAGAATGTTGAGCCGACTTGAATGGTTCAGCAACGCTTCGCCGATTGGCACATCTGCATGGGCAGCAATCTTAGCAATCGACAGATCACGCCAACGCTGTGTTGCCGCCAATTCGAGGGCGGCATCGACTAGTCGATCTGATGTTGAGCGTGTGTCTTTTGATTTGGTCGATTTTTTTGCTGCAGCCATGATTAATCTCCACCATTACGCCCAGACCCATTATCCAGCGGGCACTCTATTATAAGAAATGGGGAGGGAAAAGTTAACCTGCAAGTTCGCGAGAGCGCTTTGTGGCTTGTGCAATCGCTTCAGTCATAAGGGGCTGCAACGCATCGTCAGCCATGAGGACGCGTAAAGCTTCTGCGGTGGTGCCGTTTGGGCTGGTCACGTTCTGGCGTAAGGTTGAGGCCTCTTCACTGGCTTGATGCAACAATTCCCCAGAGCCAGCGACGGTTGTCCGCGCCAGTTGCATGGAAAGCTCTTTAGGAAGGCCCGCTGCGACACCAGCTTTGGCCATAACTTCGACGAGTAGGAATACGTAAGCAGGGCCACCACCGGAAAGGGCGGTTACGGCGTCTATGTGCGCCTCGTCGTCGACCCAGGCAACAACACCAACGGCATGCAGCAGTTCATCAGCCCAGGTGCGTTGAGCTTCAGAGACATTGGCGTTGGGGTATCCGACCGTAATGCCACGCCCAACAGCTGCTGGCGTGTTTGGCATTGTGCGGACAATGGCTGCGTTGCCGCCAAGATGCTGTTCAAAATAACGAATGGTTTTGCCCGCTGCGATAGACACAAACAAACAGTCTGGGCCGGTATATTTGGCATAAGCACCAATGGCTGCGTCCATCATTTGGGGTTTTACAGCAAGGACGATGGTTTCCGGACTAAGATCAGCAGGCAGCGCTTCAGCGTCACTTACAACACTGATGCCATATGTATCAATGAGGGCCTGACCCGTTGCTTCGAAAGGTTCAACGACAATAACATCCTGGGGCGTCAGGCTGTTTTTGAGCCATCCTGCCAACATCGCTTCGCCCATCTTGCCGCCACCTACAAGAAGTAGTTTTACAGACATCGTAATTCTAGCCTTATGCTTCGCCAACAGTCTCGATCATTGCAGCAGCAATCGCATCATTTGCTGTTTTGCCGCCCCAGATGACGTATTGGAAAGCAGGATAGAATTTTTCGCACTCGTGCAGTGCCGTTTCTACCAAGTCTTCCATTTGTTCCAGCGTCGGTTCTAGCTGACCGCGCATTGGCAATGCGTGGCGATACATAGGCAAACCTTCGTCTGTCCACATGCCAAAATGCCCCATCCAAAGACGCTCGTTCACTTCCGCGAGCAATTCGAACACAGGGGTTCGACGATCACATGGGACCCGCATATCTAAAGCACAGGTAAAATGCATCGCCCCGACATCGTCATTCCAAGCGAAATAAAGACTGTAATCGCACCAGTTGCCTGGAACCTGAACAGCCATTTCTTGCTCGCTACGACGATCGAAAGTCCAATCGTTATATTCGACAATCTTTTCGACGATATCCAAAGGATTAGCGAGAATCTCTTCGCGGGATACATCCATAGTACGCATGGGAACTCCTCTCATGCCCGGCAGGCGTGGTATTTTGATCGACTGGCTGGCAGCTACAATATCTAGTGCTGATCACTAAATATGGCCAAATTCAACCGATCACCTACAAGATTTACCCTGCACTAAGTTGGAATCGCGCGCAAGAAGAATCCCCCAATACAGCACAATCTGTTGTGGATAATTCTCAAATTTATACTTTAGTTAGTATATGGAGTGAGATTTTGGCGAAGTTTATGCTGAACGATGCGGCGAACGAAAACCTATGACTTCGAAGGCTTTGCCTTTGACGCCGTGGTTCGTTTCACTTTCGGCTTTGCAGCGGCCTCAAGTGCGACGATACGAGCTTCAAGTGCTTCGTTCTCTGTTCGCGCTTTGGCTGCCATTGCCTTCACAACGTCGAACTCTTCACGTGTCACCAGATCAACGGTACTTAAATATCGTTCGAGTCGCTGACGTACGAGCGCGTCTATTTCGTCTTTCATGCTCATGACGGTTAAGACGGCGCCGTTTGCTACGCGGGCGAGATCATCAAAAAGTTTGTTCTGTGTCTGCATGAAATCCTCCTTAGGTTAGCGATAATATGATCTTTTCAAAACGTAATCGCAAGGTGCAGAAGCTTGCCCGCGCATATCAACGCGGCCTATAAGAATACATCGCCAATGCGCATTTGAGGAAACGACATGTATGTAATTACCGGTGGCGCCGGATTTATCGGATCAAACGTTGCGCACACGCTCGATGCGCGTGATGCAGGTCCTTTGGTGATTGTAGACCGTCTGCGTGATGGGGACAAGTGGCGCAACATCGCCAAGCGACCACTCGCGGATATCGTCCATCCTGATAATGTACATGCGTTCCTGGCGGAAAATACCCGCGCGATTGATGGGGTCGTGCACATGGGCGCGATTTCCGCGACCACGGAACGCGATGCTGATCTTATTGTTGAAACGAACTTCCGTTTATCTCGAGACCTTTGGACATGGTGCGCTGAGCACGACAAATCATATGTCTATGCATCGTCAGCGGCGACGTACGGCGATGGCAATGAAGGTTTCAATGATGAAATGTCTCAGGGCGGATTGTCTAAGTTACTGCCGCTCAACCCTTATGGTTGGTCAAAGCTATTATTTGATCGCTGGGTTGAAGCCGAGTTGCGTAACGATGTGCCGCGGCCACCGCAATGGGCGGGGCTCCGGTTCTTTAATGTGTATGGCCCGAACGAATACCACAAAGGCCGCATGCAAAGTGTGGTCTCACAAATCCAGCCAATAGCTGCACGTGGCGAAACATGCCGTTTGTTCAAATCCCACAATCCAGATTACGAAGACGGCGGGCAACTTCGAGATTTCGTCTCGGTCGATGATTGTGCGAATGTTATATCCTGGCTTTTAGAAACACCGTCTGTTTCTGGTCTGTTTAACTTAGGCACAGGAAACGCCCGGAGCTTTCTCGATTTAGCCAAGGCTGTGTATACCGCGATGGACCGTGAATTTTCTGTTGAGTACACACCGACGCCTGAAGATATCCGCGAGAAGTATCAATACTTCACCGAAGCAAATATGACCAAGCTCCGCGATGCTGGATATGCGCAGCCGTTTTTGTCGCTTGAAGACGGCGTTGGTCAGTATGTGCAGGATTTCCTTTCTGCCGATGACCCATACCGCTAAGCCCTGATGTTTTACGCCATGCCGTTCCCAAACATTGACCCGGTTATCTTCGAGGTCGGATTCTTTGCCGTACGTTGGTATTCGCTGGCGTATATCGCAGGTCTGGTTCTGGGATGGCTTTACATCAAGCGTCTGGCTGAACGTGACCCTGCTGTGTGCGATGCGCTTGCGGTTGATGATTATCTCGTCTGGGCAACGTTTGGTGTCATCCTTGGTGGTCGCGCTGGGATGGTGCTGTTTTACCAATTTGATTATTACATGGCGAACCCAGCCAAAATTATCGCGGTTTGGGAAGGCGGCATGTCTTTCCATGGTGGTTTCTTAGGAGTCGTCATCGCGACGTATATCTTTACGCGCAAGCGCGGGATCAATCCGCTCAGGTTTGGTGACTTGGTGGGGTGTGCTGCACCGATAGGGTTGTTCTTTGGGCGCATCGCGAATTTCATCAATTCAGAATTGTGGGGTCGTACCGCTGATGTGCCGTGGGCTGTTGTCTTTCCGACAGGTGGCCCCGATCCACGTCACCCAAGTCAGCTTTATGAGGCGGCGTTAGAAGGGGCTTTGCTGTTCATCATTCTGTTTATTTTGTTTCGGCGAGAAAACTTGCGCCGTCGCCCTGGTTTATTGGTGGGCGTGTTTATCGCCGGCTATGGCATCGCGCGGATTATTGGCGAGGTGTTCCGCGAGCCTGATACATATATAGGGTTCCTGGCGTTTGGCACGACGTGGGGTCAATGGTTGTCGTTACCGATGATCGCGGTTGGCGTGTTCTTCATTATCCGCGCACGCAGGCGGGACCCGATCTGATATGTCGCAGCTTGCGGCACAATTAAGAGCACGCATCGAGACGGAGGGTCCGATCTCCGTCGAGGCATGGATGAATGCCTGTCTTGCTGATCCCGATCATGGGTATTACATGACCCGCGATCCCCTGGGGCGTGCGGGCGATTTCACGACGGCACCAGAAATCAGTCAGATGTTTGGCGAGTTACTTGGACTTTGGGCTGGCGTTGTTTGGCAACAAATAGGGGGGCCTTCAAAAGTTCATCTTATTGAGATTGGCCCCGGTCGAGGCACGTTGATGAAGGATACGCTGCGGGCTTTGCGTGGTGTGCCAGGCGTTATGGATGCACTTGATGTGCATATGGTTGAGACCAGTCCAACGCTGACCAAGGCGCAACAGAATTCACTAAAAGACACGCCTTGTAATGTGACGTGGCACACGGATTTAGCGACAGTGCCGCAAGGCCCAGTGATTTTTCTGGCCAACGAGTTTTTGGATGCGCTGCCGATACGCCAATATATCCGAAGTGACGGAGGATGGTATGAGCGGGTCGTCACGCTTAGCGGTGATCAATTCGTCTTTGGCTTAGGCGAACGTGTGGACGACTCCGTTATTCCTGAAAAGTTCAGGGCGGCATCCGATGGCAGTATTTATGAAGACGCCCCTATTGTGCAGGTGGCGGTTCAAAATATTGCACATCGCGTTGCATCAGATGGGGGCGCCGCACTCATCGTCGATTATGGGTATGCTGAGAACGTATTAGGCGAAACATTACAGGCGTTGAGTAAGCACGCTTATGCCGACCCACTTGATTGTCCGGGTGAAAACGACCTGACCGCGCATGTCAATTTCGCAGACGTTAAGGTGGGTGCAGAGGCTGCTGGTGCGCGTGTCTGGGGCCCTATTGAGCAAGGGACACTCCTTGAGCGTCTAGGGATCGCGGCGCGTGCGGCATCGCTCTTGGCCAACGCAACGAAAGATCAGGCCCAAGATATCGCAACGGCACGACGACGCTTAGTCGATCATGACGCGATGGGACGCTTGTTTAAAGTGATCGCTTTGACGCCTCTGGAAAGCGCTGCACCGCCTGCATTTGAGACGGTGCGCTAAGCTTAATCCGATTTACAGGTTGAGATGCCAAATGGGGGGTAGACGGGGTACCGTCGAAATAATGCTGTTACGAGTGGAACTACACCAACCCATCCCCACATTGCGTACTAGTGCTGACTTAGGAGTGCGAAGGCAATAAGGCCTAGTCCCACAACTATTCTCAACAATCGATCAATTCCACCTACGTTCGCGTTCATTATATTCTCCTACATATTCACATTATATATAATGTATTGTAGGACGTCGTATGGCACCTTGATCTAGATCAATTGTGTGTAAATTTACTCAGCAAATTCGATGCGATCGACAAGCGTATTAAGTGCTTCTTGTGCGCATGCTTCGTCAATGTCACCACCTGGTGCACCGCTGACGCCAACCGCGCCAATCCGAACACCTGCGGCATTAATCGGAAGTCCACCGTCCATCATCATGATGCCATCAAGATGCATCAGATTTGCTGCGAGGTCCGGACGGTTTGCACGTAGATTAGTTGTTGGAGTGCCCGCCATAATCGCCGCGCGGGCTTTGCCAGCAGCAATATCTAGTATCTGGATTGCAGCGAACTGACTGCGCAATACAGCGATGATCTGAATTGATCGATCAACAACTGCGGCAGTGATTGAATAGCCTTTGTCTTCACAGGCTTTGACGGTTCCGTCTGCCAAGTCTCTGGCGAGGTCAGTGCCGATTGTTTTTACATTAAGCACATCAGCGGCTTGCGCTGGTGTCCCTGCGCTGAAGGCAATGACAGTAAGCGCCATGGCGGTTCCTCTGAGAATTCGATACGTATTCTTTAGCATAACGTTTGAGCTCCTATACCAGTCATTGAAATGTTTTCTCATCTTATAACATATTCTTATGATCGAATATTTAAAGAGGCCTGGAAATATGCTGATGCGGGGGCTTTCAAGGCGGCGATGTTTCATCAATAATCGGTTCATGATTACAGCAAAGAATATCTCAGCTGAGACAAATGTCCGGCACGCCTTTTTTACACGCCAAGGCGGCGTCAGTGACGGTATCTATGGGTCGCTGAATTGTGGCCCCGGCTCATCAGATAAACGCGACAATGTGATTGATAATCGTGCGCGCGCGATGGCGTGTCTGGATCAGGAGCCTGAGGCCCTGGTCACAGCTTATCAGTATCATTCTGCTGAAGTTGTGATGGTCGATGAAGCATGGGCGCTGGGCGATTCCCCAAAGGCGGACGGCATGGTCACGAGCCAGAGGGGCATAGCCCTTGGTATACTGACGGCAGATTGTGCGCCCGTTTTATTCTCGGACGCAGGCGCGTGTGTGATTGGCGCGGCGCATGCTGGCTGGAAGGGCGCGCTGGGGGGCGTCGTCGATGCAACGGTTAGTATGATGATTGATGCAGGTGCCAGGGCTGATTCTATTGTTGCAAGTGTTGGACCGTGTATTGGGCCCAAGTCTTATGAAGTGGGTGCTGATTTTCGAACATCATTTATGGAAGCTGGATCAGGCAACAGTCGCTTTTTCGAGGATGGGATTGCAAAGGGCAAATATCAGTTTGATCTCCCGAGCTATGTTCGGCATCGCTTAAGCGAATGCGGCGTTGGTTCTATTGAAGTCCTCGGCCTTGATACATACGCCGATGGAAATAAATTTTTCAGCTACCGTCTGACAACCCATCGCAAAGAACCCGATTACGGCAGGCAATTGTCGACAATCGTTTTGGAGAATACATAATGGCACTGCACTTTAGCGAACAAGAACTGGCTGAGCGTCGGAAACGTACATGCGCTTCGATGGCAGCAGATGGGCTTGATGGGTTGTTGATCTTTCGCCAGGAAACTATGTTTTATCTGACCGGCTACGATACTTTTGGGTACGTATTCTTTCAGTGTCTTTATTTGGGTGCCGATGGAAAAATGACATTGCTGACGCGCTCTGCCGATCTGCGTCAGGCCAAACACACATCAGTTATCGAAGACGTTCGTATCTGGGTGGATCACTCTGATGCACAGCCAGCCGTCGAGCTTGCAGGGATTTTGCGTGAGCACGGGTGCGAGGGGCAGCGTCTGGGTGTCGAGTACGAATCGTATGGTTTGACCGCGCGGAACGGCAAACGCCTTGAAGCCGCTCTTGATGGATTTTGCACTCTAGTCGATGCATCTGAGTTGGTCACCCGTCTTCGTGTTGTTAAAAGCGCCGCCGAGATCGCCTACGTCAGGCGCGCTGCTGAACTTGCGGATGATGCACTGGACGCTGCCATCTCAACGGCGGCTCCGGGCGTATCAGAAGGGGATGTGCTGGCTGCAATGCAAGGTGCCGTGTTTAAAGGTGGCGGCGACTATCCTGGAAATCCGTTCATTATTGGGTCAGCGGAAGACGCCTTGTTGTGCCGCACCAAGACGGGTCGGCGAGACTTGAGCTCCAACGATCAGTTGAATTTGGAATGGGCAGGGGCGTACAGGCACTATCATGCGGCGATGTTCCGGACCATGGTTTTTGGCGAGATGCCTGATGCTCAAAAGCGCATGTACGACGTTGCGCATGAAGCATTGATGGCGGTCGAGGAATCATTGAAGCCTGGCAATATCGTTGGGGATGCGTTCCAAGCGCATGCGGATGTTATTGACCGTGCAGGTATGGGACAGCATCGCTTGAATGCATGTGGGTATAGTCTTGGCACAACCTTTGAGCCAAATTGGATGGATTGGCCGATGTTATATGCTGACAATCCCGTCGAAATTGAAGCTGGTATGGTCTATTTCTGTCACATGATTATCTTTGATAGTGATGCTGAATTGGCCATGTGTTTAGGTGAGACCGTTTTGACAACGTCCGGCACTGCTGAGCGATTGTCCCGGTCATCACTCGACCTAATTCATGTGCCATAGGTTTTTTGTATGCCCCATATGATGATTTTTTTGGTAATTTTAATGCTCGGCATGCTGGCGACATGTGTGATCGGTGTTGGTATATCGTAAAGGGTTCTTGATGTTGCGCGCAGCGTCCATTTTAACACTGGCAGTTTTTATGCTGGCAGGATGTGGCAAGTTACCGCGCCCGTTTGAGCGGGATGCTGTGAACACACCAAACGCGCTGGCAACAAACATCTTTTTCGAAGGTGTTGAAGTTATGCCAATTACGGGCAGTACGCCACCGATGGGCTTATTGCTTGCGCAATCGATTGTTAAGCATCTGGAAAAGGATTTTGAAATTCTAGCAGCAACAGAAGGGCTGGATCGCAGCCGTTTTGTGTTAACTGGCAATGTCGTGACCAATGATGCTTCAACTGTGGCCAGAACTCTCTATAGTATCGGCTGGCAACTTTCAGTTCGTGGAGAAGGGCCGATATCGACGTTCGTTCAAGATGTGCCTGCAAGTCGTACAGAATGGGATTACGGCTCTCCACCCATACTTAGCCAAATTGGCACCTCTGTCAGTACGCGTGTTGCCAAACTTATCTTGGGCGACTGCTTTAATTCAGCGGGGCAAGACCGCTTTTTGGGCCGTAATGGTGTGCTGATCGGTGACGTTACTGGGGCACCTGGGGATGGCAATGCGGCACTCAAACGCTCAATGGCCGTTGCTCTGGGTGGTGGCGGCTTAAAGCTTGCCAGTAATTCAGAGGAAGCCGTATTTACAGTCACTGCAAACGTTGACGTAGGTGAGCCTGAAAAGGGCGCACAGGCCGTTAAAATCCTATGGTTGGTCAAAGATGTTGATGGCAAGGAAGTTGGCCGCGCTGAACAGGCAAATGCTGTGCCTGCGGGTAGTCTTGATGGTCGATGGGGACGTACGGCTGCGTTCGTTGCCGCTGCGGCAATGGATGGCATTATGGCCGTGATTAAACGGCATGACCCTTCCAAGTTGAGGGTGCCGGATCTTGGGAGTGGCTCCAGAAAGCGATACGAAGTGCAGGAATTACCGAAGCCAAATCTGAGGCGTGTTCCAGGCTGGGCACCGCCGCCGCCAAATTAATCGCACTTTTTACTGAAAACAATGGCTGGGACTGATAGATTCTAACTGTGGCGATATATTTCTCACGGCGGGTGGAAAAATGGCGATCGTGCATCTGTGTACGACTTGCCTATGGCGTACTGTGTGCGTTGCTGAGCGGGCTATTCCTGCTTTCAGGATGCACTGCGCAAACGCCCTCAAATACATCTCGTGTATAGAATGTTTCAGGCGAATTAGCGGCGCGAAGCGAGCAAATGTCTGAAGTTGTCTTCGTCGTCCCACTCGAAGGTTCCCCTGCGCAGACCGCGCTTGTTTTAGCGGACGCTATTGCAGCAGAAATCAGAGATAGTAATCATCCGGCAATTTTGGCGTATGAGCCGAACCAAATGGGTGCGTCTGTGGTGGGTAAGGTTGTCACTGCAGATCAGCGAGGAAATGTCATTTGGCTGACCGTCGAATGGGCGATCCGTGCGCCCTATGGCACACATGTCGCAAGCTATCAGCAACATGTTGTGATTGATGCCGGTATGTGGCAAAACGCGGCGCCAGAAGCGATTAATCTTCTCATAGGTGATGCAGCGCCTAAAATTGCAGAGATAGTGAATACACAAGTTGGTCCGGCAACCTTTGCGTCTATGCGCCGGCCGGGTGAGATGAATACCCGGGCGCCTGAGCAAGCCATGATCAGATCACCTCAGATGAGCAATCCTGAGACGATTTCCCATATGGCTCCTCAAGACGTGCCAAGTGCCCCCTTGAGCCAGCCATTGGCGCGGATTGCGGAGCGTACAAATGGACAGGTTGTTATGTCGCCTGGAGCATCAAGCGCTATGCCTATGCCTGCTCAAAACGAAACCCAGCCTATAAAGCTGAGCGCGCCGACACGCTTGCCGTCGTTGATTGAGCAAGCACCATTGCCTGCATCATCTCTACCACGTGCCCTTACGCCAGGCGCTGTGAACGTATCCCCTCCACCTGGAGGGACGACGCAAGCATCGGAAGAAGATAACGAGAGTTTTCTTGAATAATTAAAGCCGATTACAGGCGCTGCTGAACGGCGGGCTGGTGATGCCAGACCAATAGGAAAAGGTGGTGCCGCGTTCTCAAAGGTAAGGTGGGGACAGCCGGCATTTTTAATTAAGCCCGTGCGGGGCGCGCCCGGAAATGGGAATGAAGCGTTAACTGCTGCGTTGAAAACGGCGCTCCGGGGACGTGATTTGACGATTTCTGAAGACCCGCGTCAGGCAGGATTCGTTATACAAGGCGTAGTTAACACGGGTGAGCCTGTGAGTGGTCGTCAATATATTCGTATTATTTGGCGTGTTGATACGGTCACTGGTGACGAAGTTGGTAAGGCGGTTCAAGAAAATACCGTGATTGCTGGTAGCCTCGACGGTGAATGGGGGCATGTCGCCGAAGTGGTTTCAAACGCGGCTGTTCGGGGGATTAAGGACCTGTTTGGCGAGGCCGATGACCGGATAAGTAGTCGTGAACCTTTACCAGAATTCCCTGATGTTCAGTTGCCTGCAGTTCCAGGTCGTGTACCACCTCCACCTTCGTCCTATTAACGGAACGAAAGACCTGTCATAAGTTTGACATCAATGAGTTTACATAGTGTGCTTCGGTTGATATGTTCCGCGCGCTTTTCCCAAGACTTGGATGGATAAGATGAAAATCATTGCTTGTAACAGCAATAGACCGCTAGCAGGGGCCATTTCGGCCTATGTAAATCTCCCGCTCACCAAGGCGAGCGTGCGTCGATTCTCGGATATGGAGATCTTCGTCGAGATTGAAGAAAACATTCGTGGTGAAGACGTTTTCGTCATTCAGTCCACGTCCTATCCTGCCAACGACAACCTTATGGAATTGCTGATAACGCTGGATGCTCTTCGTCGCGCCTCGGCGCGCCGGATTACAGCAGTTATCCCTTATTTCGGATATGCGCGTCAGGATCGAAAATCAGGCTCGCGAACACCGATTTCTGCCAAGCTTGTTGCAAACCTCGTAACCGAAGCCGGTGCAGACCGTGTTTTGACGATGGATTTGCACGCTGGTCAGATTCAAGGGTTCTTTGATATTCCAACGGATAATCTGTTTGCTGAACCCGTTTTGACCGAACACATCAAAAGCCTGACCTCCAGTGATGATGAACTTGTCATCGTATCGCCGGATGTGGGTGGTGTTGTTCGTGCACGTGGCCTGGCCAAGCGCCTCAACGCTGATCTGGCGATTATTGATAAGCGCCGCGAGCGTGCAGGTGTTTCCGAAGTCATGAATATTATTGGTGATGCCGATGGCCGCCACTGTATTTTGGTTGATGATATCGTCGACTCGGCTGGTACGCTTTGTAACGCCGCCGTCGCACTGATGGAAAAAGGCGCTAAGTCTGTTTCTGCTTATGTGACACACGGTGTTCTTTCAGGTGGTGCGGTTGCACGGGTTACATCATCACCGATGGAAAAACTTGTAACAACAGATAGTATCCAAGCAACTGAAGCAGTTCGGGTTGCGCAAAATATTCACCAACTTTCAGTCGCTCCATTAATTGGAGAGGCGATACAGCGAATCAGTCAGGAAAGTTCAGTTTCAACTCTGTTTGATTAAGCTTTAAGAATTCCGGTCCAATGACGGGCCGGTACCTCGGACGGACACCCCTGGAGGCCGTCCTAAATTTATTGAGCAAGGAGACATATGATGGCTCAGCCACATCAACTAGACGCGGAAATCCGCGAACGTGCCGGCAAGGGGGCCGCTCGTGCTACTCGCCGTGCTGGACGCGTTCCAGCAGTTATTTACGGCAACAAGCAAGAGCCGGTCCTGATTTCAGTCGATCCAGTGGATCTGATGAAAGAACTACAACAACCTGGCTTTTTCTCGCACGTTTACGAGATTGCTGTAGGTGGCGAAACATACAAGGTGCTTGCACGTGATCTGCAAACACACCCAATCAACAATCTGCCAACTCACGTTGACTTCATGCGCTTCTCTAAGAAGACGCGTCTGGCCGTCGACGTTTACGTGGAATTCATCAACGAAGAAGAATGCCCTGGCCTCAAAGAAGGCGGTGTTCTTAACGTTGTGCGTCACGATGTTGAGTTGCGTTGTTCACCAGATGCTATTCCAGAGTCACTGGAAGCCGATCTGTCAGGTTTGGAAATTGGCGATACGCTCCACATCAGCGCAATCAAGTTGCCTGAAGGTGCTGAACTGACGATTACTGATCGTGACTTTACCGTTGCTACAATTGCGGCGCCTACGATCTTCACTGAAGTTGAAGAAGGTGATGAGGACGGCGAAGAAGGTGCGGGCGAAGATGGCGAAGGCACTGAAGGTGGTGAAGATGGTGAAGGCGACGAAGAGAAGTCTGAGGACTAATCCTTAAGACGAACTCCACTTTGGAGATATCTCATGTTTCTCGTTGTGGGACTCGGTAATCCGGGTCAAACCTACACCGATAATCGACACAATATTGGCTTTATGGCGGCGGACGAAATCGTTCGCCGCCATGGCTTTTCCCCTTGGCGCGCCAAGTTCCAGGGGGAGATGTCTGATGGTGTGGTTGATGGCCAGAAGGTCATTGCCTTAAAACCTATGACATATATGAACGAGTCCGGTCGCTCAATTCTGGCTGCGGCATCGTTTTATAAAGTACGACCTGAAGATATTATTGTTTTTCACGATGAAATCGATCTGGCGCCTGGAAAACTTCGCGTTAAGCGTGGTGGTGGGCATGCGGGCCATAACGGTCTGCGCTCTATTCATGCACATTTAGGCGCAAACTATGCGCGCGTGCGAATGGGTGTCGGTCATCCTGGCGAAAAAGATCAGGTAAAGAATTACGTTTTACGGGATTTTGCCAAAGCAGACGATGCCTGGCTTGATCCCATGCTTGATGGATGTGCGGAAAACCTAGGCCTTATATTCAAGGGTGATGACCCGAGTTACATGAGTAAGGTCGCACAATGCATCACGCCTAACAGACCAAATGCGCTGCGCCCAAATGCCAGCAAGAATGATGAAAAGGCTTAAATAATGGGTTTTAACTGCGGTATTGTCGGACTTCCAAACGTTGGTAAATCAACGTTATTTAATGCGCTAACACAAACAGCGCAGGCTGAGGCCGCGAATTTCCCGTTTTGTACGATTGAGCCCAATACAGGCCGTGTTTCAGTCCCGGACTCTCGCCTGGATGTGATCGCTGCGATCACCAAACCAGAACGCGTTGTGCCGACCAGCCTTGAATTTGTAGATATTGCGGGCTTGGTTCGGGGCGCGTCAAAGGGCGAGGGGCTTGGTAACCAGTTTCTGGCCAATATTCGTGAAGTGGATGCTATTTGCCATGTGTTGCGGTGTTTTGAAGATGAAAACATCACCCATGTTGAAGGAAAAATTGATCCGATTGCGGATGCCGAGACGGTTGAAACTGAATTGATGCTGGCTGATATGGAGAGCCTTGAGAAGCGTGAGATCCCTCTGCAAAAACGTATTCGTGGCGGAGATAAAGAAGCGGTTCGGGAATTGAAACTATGCGAGCGCGCATTGGAGCTTTTGAAGAACGGACAGCCTGCGCGTACGCTTGAAGTTGCTGAAGATGATAAAAAAACATTCAAGATGCTGCAGCTTTTGACGGGTAAACCGGTCCTTTATATCTGCAACGTTGAAGAAGAATCCGCAGGCGAAGGTAATAGCCAGTCGGCCCGCGTTTTCGAGAAGGCTGTAAATGAAGGTGCAGAAGCTGTTGTCATCTCTGCTAAGATTGAAGAAGAAATCGCGCAGTTGGGCTCAGACGAAGAAAAGTCAGAATTCCTCGAAACACTAGGTTTGGAAGAAACAGGGTTATCTCGGGTTATTCAGGCGGGTTATAAACTTCTTGGGTTGATCACATTCTTCACGCAAGGACCAAAAGAAGTCCGCGCATGGACTGTGCGAGAAGGTGGAAAAGCCCCTGAAGCTGCTGGTGCCATTCACACTGATTTCCAGCGTGGCTTCATTCGTGCTGAGACAATTGCGTATGAAGATTTCACGTCATTGGGTGGTGAAGCCGCTTGCAAAGACGCGGGTAAGGTTCGACAGGAAGGCAAAGAATACGTCACTAAAGACGGGGATCTGATGCTTTTCAAGTTTAACATCTAGTGGGCACACAGATGTATTGGCTGTTCATGGCCGGTGCGATCTCATTTGAGGTGGCTGGGACGATTTCGTTGAAAGTTTCCCATGGTTTTACGAAGCCAATGTACGTCGTCATTACAATTATTGCCTATGTGATCAGTTTTACGTTTATGGGGTTAGCTCTCAAAGGATTACCCATTTCTACCGTTTACGCTTTGTGGGCGGGTGTTGGTACCGCATTGGTGGCGATTATTGGCATCGCGGTTTTTGGTGAGCCAACAAGTGCGATCAAGATTGCAAGTATCTTGATGATTGTTATGGGTGTTGTGGGTCTTCATTTCGCAGAAAGACTGGTTTAGATCAATCTTTCGGGCGATGAGATCTGCGCGTCACAATGTACGTTGCCGTTGCAAGCATGATGACGCCAGCAATCGTCGGTAAAACCCAATCTGTGGCAATCCATCCGACAAGATAAATAAAGCTCAACGTCATAACGAAAACGGCAAGTATCTTCGCGCGAACGGGTATGACGCCATACAAGAACCAGTCTCGCACGGGAGGACCAAAGTGTTTATGGGTCCATAGCCAAGTTTGAAATTTATATGAGCTTTTTGAAAACGCCCATAGCGCAATAATCAGAAAGACGGTGGTTGGTAATCCTGGAACGATAATGCCAACGATCCCGGTTGCAACCATGAGCCACCCAAAGCCCATCAAGATCCACCGCAGCCATATGTGACCAGTTAAGTCTAAAGGCGGCATTTCCAATTTTTCACTATTGTCGTCTTTGATCTGATCCATGGGATAGAGCATACTTGGCGCATCGCACCAACGCGAGTACGACGAGGCATAATTGAAGAAAAATGTATCCAACGAACCTTCCTTTCGGTGCAGAAATTGATGATGACGGTGTTTGGCACCAACTGTTAACCCGGCTGAGCGGGACTGAACGACGCCCGGCACTTTTCCTCGACCGAGACGGGGTCATCGTCGAGGAAGCACATTATCTGCGTGAAGTTAAAGATATGGCCTTGATCGATGGCGCAGCAGATATCATCCGCATAGCCAATACCAACGGTATCCCTGTTGTCGTCGTGACCAACCAGGCGGGTATTGGTCGAGGCATCCTTAACTGGGATCAGTTTATTAATGTGCAGGAAGCCATGCTGGATGCGCTGGCCGATCTTGGCGCGTATGTGAATGCTGTGTTTGCCTGTCCTCACCACGGCGATGGACATGCCCCTTACAATGTCAAAAACCATCCGGCGCGAAAGCCAAATCCGGGTATGTTGCATGCGGCCGCAGAAATAATGCCGATTGTGTGCGAAGGGTCCTGGATTATTGGTGACCACGCGGGTGATATTGGCGCTGCAAAGAACGCAGGATGTGATGGTGGTGTGCATGTGCTGAGTGGTCACGGCCCTGAAGAACGCAAAGGTGCTGCAGCTTATAAAACAGTTACATTCGATGTAAAACACGCAAACAGTATTAAAGATGCGGGGCCGATGATCCCCCTATTGAACATGAAGAAATAAAGCGAGATTCGAGACATGACAATGCGAGCTGACATGCTTATTGAGAATGCGACAGTGATCGATGGCACCGGACAACCTGGTATTATAGGTGGGGTTGCTGTGGCGGGTGGTGAGATTTCAGCTGTTGGCGATATATCTGAATACACGTCGGATCACGTTATTGATGGAACTGACAAAGTCGTCGCACCAGGGTTCATCGACTGCCATACCCATGATGATCGCGCCCTTCTTGATGACCCGGATATGGCCTGCAAGGTCACGCAGGGTGTGACGACAGTTGTGACGGGGAATTGTGGTGTGAGTTTGGCACCGTTTGTCCCTGATGAAGATTGGGAAATGCCCGTTCCCATGGCGTTGCTAGGATCAAAGCAACAGTATCGGTTCCCAAGTTTTGATGATTATGCGAAGGCATTTAAACACGCCATGCCATCGATCAATGCGGCGATGCTATGTGGGCACAACACGTTACGTGCCGAGGCGATGCAAGGCGATGTGTCGCGACCTGCTGATGACAACGAGATTGCCCGGATGCGTGCGCGTCTAAAAGATGCCATGCATTCTGGTGCGATCGGCGTCAGCTCCGGTCTTATGTATCCTGCTGGTATTCAGGCACCAACATCTGAAGTCGCAGCGCTCGCAGAAGAAGCGGGTATCGCTGGTGGCCTTTATGCCACGCACTTGCGCGATGAAGCTGAACATTTGGTACGTTCTGTTGAAGAAGCTGCCGAGATTGGCCGTGCTGGCTCACTTCCTGTCGTCTTATCGCATCATAAAGTGAGCGGGCGTGCACACTGGGGCGGTACGAAACAATCATTGCAGCGCATTGAGCAATTGGCCGAAGGGCAGACGATTCATTTTGATGTCTACCCCTATGTCGCGAGCGCAACGGCATTGATGGTGGATCGAATCTCGATCTCTGAAAAGGTTCTGATTGTTGCGTCAGACAAGCATCCGCGAACGGCTGGTTGGTACTTGAAAGATATCGCTGAAGAATGGGGCATGACTGAGATTGAAGCCTGTGAAGAGTTAATCCCTGCACAGGCTATATATTTTGCGATGGATGAAGAAGATGTAAGGCGTGCTCTCTCACATCCTCGTGCCATGGTTGGCTCGGATGGAATTCCAGGTACGGATGCCCCGCACCCGAGGCTGTGGGGATCATTTCCGCGCGTACTTGGGTATTACAGTCGTGAAGTTGGCTTGTTCGGATTGGAAACCGCTGTTCATAAAATGACGGGGCATACGGCAAGTGTCTTTGGCTTTAAGGATCGGGGCATATTGCGTAAAGGTGCCGTTGCAGACATTACGATGTTCGATCCAAAAACGATTCTTGATTTGGCCACGTTTGAAAAACCAACGACGCCGTCCGACGGTATTGAACATGTCATCGTTGGTGGTGAGATTATTCTTGAAGACGGACGTCGCACAGGTGCTCGACCAGGAAAAATGCTGCGTCGTGAGGCTTGATAAAAGACCTCTCCCCTTCTGAGGGGGGAGAGATATTAAGTCATTTAGTCGAGAGTTTCCATAAGCTTGATCATCAAGTGACACCGCTCTACCAGACTTGAATAGTATATGTACTCGTCGTTTGAGTGGGCGCCATGTCCATCCGCGCCAAGGCCATCCAGTGTTGGGATGCCGAGAGCACCAGTGAAGTTACCATCTGACCCGCCGCCTGTTTTCAAGTCCTGCAGGTCAAAGCCAATTTCAGCAGCGCAGGCTTTGGCATGATCAAACAATTTAGCGATGCCTTCGAATTTTTCATAAGGCGGGCGATCAACGCCACCTTCAATGACGAGCACACAATCTTTGTCTTCGGGCTCTAAGCTCTCAACATAGGCCATAACTATTTCGCCAGCTTCCATATCAGGAATGCGGAAGTCGACACTAATGGTGCACTCTTCGGGAACCACATTCGTGAGTGTGCCACCATTGATAAGTCCAACAGAGCATGTTTGTCCGATTTCATAATCAGTCAGCGCTTCGAGTTTAAGAATAATATGCGCCATTTCTTTAATAGCTGAACGACCATCCATGTGCCTTGCGCCAGCGTGTGATGGGACACCTTTGACGGTGATTTCGTATTGTAGACGCCCATTACGTGCCGTGACGATCTTACCGCCTTCGCGGGCAGGTTCGGTGACCAAAACGTATTTATTTTTTTTCCCTTCCTCGGCGATCATGGCCTTGGATGTTGGAGAGCCGATCTCTTCTTCTGGGATGTACATGAAGGTGATTGGAAGGGGTGTTTCCTTGCCCTCGCGGATGAGATGGCGCATGGCGTGAAGGGCGATATATGCCCCTGCTTTCATATCGTATATGCCGGGGCCGTAAACTTTGTCACCTTCCTGGCGAATTTTTAGCTTCGTGTCTTTGATGCCAATGGGATGGACGGTATCTAAGTGAGATAAGACCAAAATACCTGGGCTATCACCACCCCAAGGCGTGCGTGTCCGCAAGATGTCACCAAACCCGTCACGACCGGGCGTGCGGTTAATGTTGAGTCCAAGTGACTGCGCTTCTGTTTCAACCTGGTTGACCATAACATTCACGGCCTCACCGTCATGGCTCGGGCTTTCGATCTCGACCCATTTCAAAACGCCTTCCAGAATTTCTTGTCCGTCTAGCGCTGGTAGATTTGATGCCGAATCGTTCATGATGATATTCCCCTAGTAAATGTGTGTTCTTTTAGAGGTAGGGTGCTTGCATTTATTATCAAGATACCCAAGCTCAAGAAATACGAATATATGAAAGAGAATAATAATAGATGACCTGAAACTCCGCCAGGCAACGCGCGATGATCTTGATGTAATGGTTGCGTTGTTAGCCGATGATAAATTAGGCGCAGGGCGTGAAAAGTCGGGTGATCCTGCTTATGCCAAAGCTTTCTCGGAGATGGAAAACGACCCGAATAACGAGCTCTAGGTGATCGAAGGCCCCAATGCCCCAGTGCTTGGCGTTTTACAATTGACCTTTATCCCAGGGCTTAGTCGTCTTGGGGCAAAACGGGCGATGATAGAAAGTGTGCGTGTTGCAGATGAGTTGCAGGGACGCGGGGTCGGGCGTTGGTTTTTTACGCAAATGATTGCGCGTGCGCGCAAATAGGGCGCTGTTCTTTTGCAGCTGACATCAGATAAAACCCGCCCGGACGCAATCCGGTTTTATGAAAGCCTTGGCTTCATTGGCTCGCACGAGGGCTTTAAGCTGAAACTGGATTGATACGCCCTTTGGACAGTGAAAAGGCCTAACTTGGCATCTTCAGGTGATACGATTTAGGCCGCGTGAGGCTTTGATAGCCAAGGGATGATAACGCAGCCCCTCTGCCTGTATCCTTACACCCTGTCCAGCATAAGCCCGGGTCGAGGTAATCGGCCCGGTTCATAAACACGGTGCCGGTTTCGATCTGGCGACCAATAGCTGCTGCTCGTGCAGTATCTGCTGTCCATAGGGATGCCGTCAGCCCAAAATCACTGTCATTTATCTGCTGGATGGCTTCATCATCATCAGATACCTTCATGATGCCCACGACAGGACCAAAACTTTCATCACGCATCACGCGCATGTCGTGCGTCACGTTGGTGAGGATTTGCGGCATCAAATACGCTCCGCCGTCATCTTCGGGAAATAGAGCAGGGTCAATCATCGAGGTTGCGCCACTTGCGATGGCTTCCGCTGTTTGTGCGCGGACTTCAGTCGCAAAGCGAACATTGGCCATTGGGCCTAATGTCGTTTCGGTTTCCAATGGATTGCCGAGCTTATATTCAGAGACAATGGCTACGGCTTTCTGGACAAACGCATCATATAAGGTGGCCGTGACATAAATGCGTTCAATGCCGCAACAACATTGGCCAGCATTAAACATCGCTCCATCAATGAGTGTGTCGACAGCTTGATCAAGGTTAGCATCTTCCATGACGTAGCCCGGATCTTTGCCACCGAGTTCAAGTCCGACACCAGTAAAGGTACCAGCTGCGGCGCGTTCAATAGCGCGTCCACCACCGACGGAGCCCGTAAAGTTAACAAAGCCAAATGACTTGGCGGCAATCAGGGCTGCTGTGGTTTCGTGATCAAGAAATAGATTTTGAAAAACATCTGCAGGCACGCCTGCTTCTGCGAAAGCACGTTCCATACGTTCACCAACCAACAAGGTTTGCGTCGCATGTTTGAGGATCACGGTATTGCCCGCAATCAAGGCAGGCGCAACGGTATTGATCGCTGTCATATAGGGGTAATTCCAAGGGGCAACGACGAGTACGACGCCCAACGGCTCGCGTTCAATACGCCGCTGAAATGCATTGCTTTCTTCGACGATAACAGGGGCGAGCGCGGTTTTAGCGATTTCAGCCATGTAGCTTGCACGTTCATTCATCCCACCAAACTCGCCACCATACCGGACAGGGCGACCCATCATTTGCGCAAGTTCGGGGACTGTTTCGTCAGTCATTTCGCCAAGTCTTGCGACGCCTGCCATGACCAATGAGACCCGCTCAGATATGGAGCGTGCTGCCCAGGCTTTACCGGCTGTTTTCGCGCGCGTAACCGCTGCAAAAGAAGCGTCCATTGTCGATACTTCACGTTCAGCAAAGACGGTGCCGTTAATAGGAGAGATACACTGGATTTTTTTGCTCATATTGGCCTTACCTAAGAATATGAATGAGTGACATCATTACGTGGCTGATCCCGGAACGTAAACACCCCCGGAAGGAAAGTCCTTCAGGGGGTGCTGAAACGAAGTAAATAATTGCTGCTATGTTAGTTTAAGTAGGCAGGCAGAATAGAGCTTAGACAGCGAGCGCCATTCCGTCTCGGCCCGGATCTGCGCCACCGTCGACACCGTCTTCGGTGATGCGGATGGCATGGACTCCGGCAAAGTGGAAACCTAGTGGGTAGCGGCGGAATGCATAACCATGAGCTTCGAGTTCTTCTTGAACAAAATGCGGGATACGGTTGACGATCTCAATGATATCACTTGTCGCAGAGAACCTTGGTGCGGCAACGGCCTTTTCAGCGTCCATCCCAAAATCAAGCACGTTCAGAATACCCTGCACGACACCCATGGCGATGTATGTGCCACCAGGTGCGCCGATCAGGAGCATTGGCTTGCCATCCTTGAAAATCATCGATGGTGCCATGGATGTGAAGCGTGACTTGCCTGGTGCCAATGAGCCGGTCTTGCCGGGACGTGGATCAAATACACCCATACAGCCATTGTAAACAAAACCAAGACCCTCAGTAACAACACCAGAAGGCATGCCAAGCGAGTGGGTCATGCTGACGCAGTTGCCAGCATTATCAATGGCACAAACATGCGTTGTTTCTTTTTGATCTTCGCCTTTTTGCAAGCGCGGCACGTGTGTCTTCTCACCAGATTTAATTTTGTCAGCCATTTCCTTGGCATATTCTTTGGACATCAAACGCTCAACCGGAATATCGATAAAGCGTGGATCGCCGACATGGTTGTCTTTGTCCACTGTGGCGATCTTCATCGCTTCAGCAACGGTGCGAATGTAGTCTGGACTATTATGTCCCATCGCAGCGAGGTCGAAGTTCTCTAGGATATTGAGCATCTGCAGTACCATGATGCCGCCACCAGGTGGTGGGCTGGATGCAACCTGATACCCTCGGTAATCCGTCCACAGAAGCTCGGTGTCCTCTGGTTTTGCATTCTTAAGGTCGCTTGCAGAAATCAGGCCGCCGTTGGCCTCCATGTCTTCGACAATCTTTCCGGCGATCTCGCCTTCATAGAAATCTTCAGCACCGGCTTCAGCAATGCGACGATACGTTTTTGCCATATCCGGGTTGTGAAGAATATCGCCCATGTTCTTCATAGATCCATCGGCATTGAGATAAATTTTTGCGGTTGCGGGTGAACTTCGCAGATATTCAATATGCTCAACGCGGCCACCGGGTTCAACTTGTTCCCAGAAACGTCGAACATGCGGGCGGATCATCCAGCCTTTTTCAAGGCATTCGATAGCCGGTTGAATAACTTCTGCCAGGCTTTTTGTGCCCCATTTCTCCAATGCCGTAGCATATGCACGAAGGCTTTCTGGCGTTGCAATAGACTGATATCCAATTTCGTTAACACGGCCCTTAAGAATAAACCCAAAACCGTCTTCACATTCCTCGACCAACTTGTCGGCCCACATATCGGGTGTGACGCTGCCGGGTGCGCGGGCATGGAAATCGAGACATTGATGTGTATCAGTCTCAGGCAGATACACATGCATAGATCCGAATCCCGCGATACCTGACATAAACGGATCAACGGCTGTCTGTACTAATGCGGTCGCAATGGCCGCATCAACAGCGTTGCCGCCAGATTTCAAAACCAAGGCACCGGCTTCTACCGCTTCGGGTTGGGGTGCGCATACCATTCCATTGCTCATGGGGTCGCGTCTCCTTTTATGTGGTTATGTTTTGTCGTCTTGAATGTTATTGGGCGTAACTTGGATCGATACGGTCGAGCATACGTAGGAAAGCAGCCCATTGAATGGCCGCGGTTTCACCGCGTGAGTAGTTTGCTTCAAACTGTTTTGCTGTGTGCTCACAAACATTTTCGGATGGGAAGCGGAGTTCAGTGCCGCCAGCTTGTGCCATTAATTGTAATTCACAGGCATCGTTTAAGCGCTTATGCAAGATAAACGCATTTGCAACGGTGTCGCCAATCGTCATCAAGCCATGATTCCAAAGGATCATTGAATTAAGATCGCCTAGGTCTTGTGCCAAACGGTCACGCTCGTCCAGGTTATCTGCGATGCCTTCGAAATCGTGATAGGCGAGGCGATTGTGGAAACACATGGATTTTTGATTGAGCATCAACAGCCCGTCTTTTTGAGCTGAAACAGCCATGCCTTCCATTGTGTGAGTGTGCATGACGCAGACTGCATCTTCTCTATTCATGTGAATAGCTGAATGGATTGTGAAGCCTGCTTTAATGTATCCATACGGACTTTCTAAAATCTTGTTGCCGTCTAAATCAATCTTGATCAGCGATGATGCTGTGATCTCTTCAAACTTGAGGCCAAGCGGATTAATTAAAAAATGATGGTCAGAATTCGGAATGCGAGCGGAGTTGTGTGTGAAGAGGACATCGTCCCATCCATAGTGGGCAACAAGGCGATAACAGGCTGCGAGATCAACGCGCATCTGCCATTCTTCTTCTGATACACGGTCACGAACTGAGGGTAATTCTAAGGTATGGATGTTGCTCATATTGATTTCTCCGATTACGACATTACCCTAAGGTTCTATCATTGTTACGCGTTCCGCAAGTCCCGCCCAGGAAATTATAAGGAGAAATCATGTCTACCGATCAAAGCGATATCGCATGGAAGGTTAGCCCACGTGAGTATGTGAGAAGCCTCGACAAAGCCTATCAGGGTGAGCGTTTAATCTCAAAATATGTGACCATGCGAGATGGTATTAAACTAGCAGTGGACGTGCATTTGCCGGGCACTGAGGACGAACAAAAAGCCTATCCAACGATCTGTGTATTCACGCCATATTATCGTCGATTTGCTGTCAACGAAGCAACAGGATCTAACATCGATCCGTGTCCGACGATTGCTTTTTATCGCGACAATTTTGTGAATCGTGGCTATGCGTTAGTCTGTGTCGATGTGCGTGGTTCGGGTGCAAGTTTCGGGAGTCGGGACGGTTTCCGCTCTCCTGCTGAGCGTCTGGATCATCATGATACGGTGGATTGGGTTGTTGATCAGTCCTGGTGTGATGGCAACGTTGGCGCGACAGGTGTTTCATACCCGGGCGCAGCATCTGACTTCCTCGCGTCCACATGTCATCCCAACGTTAAAGCCGTGGCGCCGTTGTTTGCGGTTTGGGATACATGGTCTAACCATTTGTATCCAGGTGGCGTGTTGTTGACATGCGTGACACGAAACTACGGACAGCTAGCCGATTCCTTGGATCTTGATCGACGAGATCTGATTCCGGATTACGCGTATTTTAAGAATGATGCTTTGGAAGGCCCAGCCCCGGTTGATGAAGATACTGATGGTAGCATGGTGGTTGATGCGCTTGAAGAGCACGCGGCAAACTTCAACATGCAAGACTTCGCCCAGCAATTCCGATTCCGCGATGACGCGTTATCAGATGATCCTGATTATGTGAGCGCTCATATCTCTCCTTATCATTACGCCAATCGTAAAGCCGATCAGCAAACGGCTTTTTATTCGGTCTCTGGCTGGATGGACGGCGGTGGGTATTCCGTTGGAACAATTCAGCGACACCTTTGGCTTCAAAACCTAAAGAATCGCTTGATGTTGGGACCATGGGATCATGGCGCCCGCGGTCATTGCAGCCCGTGGCGGCCCGAGAAACACGGCGCACAGCAACCGTTTGTTGCGTCAGAAGTCCTGAGGTTCTTTGATGAGCATTTGAAGGGGATTGATGCAGGGCTAGATAACGAAGCTCGCGTTCATTATTACACTATGGGGGCTGAAGAATGGCGTTCTGCTGATGATTGGCCGCCCCGCGCGACCGACACATCAATGTACTTTGCTGAAGATGGCGCGCTTTCGCCAACGGCACCGGTTGATAAGGATGCAAGCGACGAGTATCAGACGACCTATAGCAGCCGCACCGGGTTCCATACCCGTTATGACCGGCTATATATCGCCAATGTCGATACATACTATGACGATTGGGATGGTCGCGAAGACCTGATGCAGACCTACACGGCAGCACCGTTTGACGTTGATACTGAAATGACCGGTCATCCGGTTGTCGATATTCACTTTGAAGGTTCTGAGAAAGATGGAACTTTCTTTGTTTATATTTCTGATATTTTGCCAGATGGTCGCTCGGTCTATGTCACCGAGGGCGTGTTCCGGGCCTTGCATCGTAAAATTGGGGATCAGCCAGAAAACCTCCCGATTATTGGTCCGTCACATTCGTTCAATCGTGCTGATGCGCAACATCTGACGCCAGGTGAAGCGACATCCGTCTCGTTTGATCTGTTGCCGACGTCGTATCTGTTTCGAGCCGGGCATCGTCTTAGGGTTTCTATTGCAGGATCTGATAGTGATCACTTCACGCGCATTCCAGACGGTCGTCCGCCTAAATACAGGATATTCCGAGATAAAATGCGACCGTCATCAATACGGATTCCGATTGTTTGAACCTAGCTATTGAATAATCATAAACCCTTCCGACATTTAAAGGTGAAGGGAAATGCATGACCATAGATCAAATGCCCGATATCGACCCGGCATTGCAACCGACGACTGAAGATCTGACGTTTGATCTGAAGGCAGCGCTGCGTGCAATTTATCTGATTAGAACACGTGCGCCCGAAGACGGATTCACGGTGCAATCGCTTGGTAGTGAACGTACAGGTCATGCTGTCTTGATTGATGAGCGAGGCTTCTTGCTCACGATTGGGTACCTGGTTGTTGAAGCTGAAAGCGTCTGGCTTGTTGATGCCGATGGTGCAGCTGTTGAAGGTCATGTCATTGGCGCGGATACAGAGACCGGCTTTGGTCTCGTGCAAATGCTGGGGCGGCCAAATAACGCGCCTTTAAAAATCGGTACAGCGACGGACTTGAATGTTGGCGATCTGGCGATCCTGGCTGGATTTGGTGGTTGTGGGCAATCCATTAGTGTTGAAGTTGTCGGGCGGCGAGAGTTTGCAGGATACTGGGAATACTTACTGGACAATGCGATTTTCACATCGCCACCGCATTTGTTCTGGGGGGGCTCGGCATTGATCGGTATGGATGGCACACTCAAAGGTATCGGCTCATTGTTTGTCCAAGAAAGCGAAGCAAGTTATGAAGACGGTGAGCCACGCGAGGGGAACATGATTGTCCCGATCGATCTGATTCATGGCGTAAAAGACGAGCTTATGAAGCATGGCCAACGGCTGTCACCAGCAAGGCCTTGGTTGGGAATGTTTTCAGCAGAATCTTCTGGTAAGGTTGTCGTTGCCGGACTTTGGGATGGAGGTCCTGCAGATAAGGCTGGGCTAGAAGCCGGGGATCTTATCCTTGAGATTGCAGGGCAGCCCGTAGAATACATGGCAAAAATGTACAAAACGATTTGGGGCTTGGGCCCAGCGGGTACGACGGTTCCAATGACATTGTTCCGTGATAAACGGATCATCGAGGTTGAAGTCGAAAGTGCGAACCGCAGCGATTATTATAAAAAACCGGGTCTTCATTAATCTTGGTTGGACGAACTGAGACGGTGGTATCTGCGCACGGTGGTGATGTCGTGCTTGTCCATGATGCTTTTCATGCACCGGATCAATTGTTCGAAGATATCGTAAGCGACACACCTTGGCGGCAAGAAGAAATCACCGTATTTGGCCGCAAGCACCCCATGCCGCGCCAAACATACTGGATGGGCGAAGTCCCATATTCCTATTCCGGTTTGACCAATCCGCCCGAGGGCGTTTCTGATCCTGTTGCTAAAGTATGGCACCACGTAGAGCGTTTGTGTCAGACAACATTCAATGGCGTGCTGCTAAACCTGTATCGTGATGGACGTGATTCTATGGGCTGGCATGCAGATGATGAGAAGTCTCTGGGGCCTCAACCGATCATCGCATCTGTTAATTTAGGTGCCGAACGCAGGTTAAGATTTAAACGTAGATCAAAAACGCCAGGCGAGAGTATTCCGGTCGACCTGCCGCATGGGAGTGTTTTAGTGATGCGTGGAGATACGCAACGTAACTGGCTGCACTGTGTCCCAAAAACCGCAAAAATTGTAGGGCCTCGGGTGAACCTAACGTTCCGTTTGGTAGATGTAGAACCTTAAGAGTTTAAGTTTTCTCAGCGCTAAAGTCGGTTGCGATTTTTTCAGCATAAGAGTTTAAAGTAGGGACGAGTGCTATTGCCGCATCGAGTGTCATGCGCGCTGCTGGTGCATGTAGGGCCAAACCTGCAATGACATGATCTGGTGTTTCAAAAATAGGTACGGCGACACTTATGATTCCGTCGTGATATTCTTCATTGTTAATGGAGAACCCGCGTTTCTTGGTTTCAAGGCAATCGGCTTCTAATGCTTCGATGTCGACAATTGTCTTTTCGGTAAACTTTTCCAGGTTCAGTCGGTCCATTACGCGTTTACGAGTTCGTGTTGGTAAGTTGGCCAGAAGTAATTTGCCAAGGCCGGTGCTATGAATAGGGACTTTGCTGCCGGGGTGAAGTTCTGCACGTAAAGGGAAATTACTTTCAACACGGTCTAGATATAAAACACTGTCAGCATCTAGAATGCCAATATTACAGGTCTCCGATACCTCGTCGACCAGACGGGTGAGGGCTGCATGCCTTGGCGCATAACGCATGCACCACCCCATAACATCCTTTGAAATATCGAACAGCTTAGGGCCGATCGCATATTTATCTCGGACAGGTTCACGAAATAGAAAGCCATACTCTTCGAGCTGACGCGCCGTACGATGCACGGTTTGTTTAGGGCGGTTGAGTGCTTCCGCAATTTCAGGCAAAGACAGCGGGCGTCCCGCAGCCAAGATGGCTTCGACCAATGCAAACGCTTTGATAACGACAGGTTCTGACGTATCAGACATTTCGATCCCCTATTTTTTAAGACAATCCGTATCATTTATTCAAATTTGGGGAAAGATGATTAGCTTATTATTTACATGCCTAGATATTTTTTAACCACTTCAGGGTGTGAGCGTAGCTCGTTAAATGTGCTTATATGCCGGTTTACACCCGTTTCTAAGATCAATGCATGGTCAACAAGATGCGATGCTAGGTTTTGATTTTGTTCAGCCACCAAGAGGCCGACGTTCTCCTGACGAAGCGCTGAGAGCACCAGACCCAGCTTTTGCACAACAACAGGCGCAAGACCTTCAGAGGGCTCGTCGAGTAAAAGAAAACGCGGGTTACCAACAAGCGCACGCGCAATTGCCAGCATCTGCCGTTCACCACCTGATAATGATCCTGCATCGGCATGGCGCCGTCGTGCAATTTCAGGAAACAACTCGAACACTCGGGATTGGGTCCAAAAAATATCACCAGAAGCGCCAGGCTTTGCGCCAGTGACCAGATTCTCAATAACAGTTAGGTCTGCGAAAATGCGCCGCTCTTCCGGGACGTAGCCAATTCCTAATCTGGCGATTTCATCGGAAGGTAACTCACTTATCGATTGCCCATCGAGAAGAATATCACCGGACCATGGTTTCAAAAGACCAATAACGGTTTTAAGTGTTGTCGATTTTCCAGCCCCGTTTCTTCCCAGGAGTGCCAGCCCGGTTTTAGGATCGACTTGGAATGACAACTGATCAATGACCTGCGCCTTACCGTATCCGACAATGAGGTTCTGAATATCAAGCATCAAGAGTAGCCTCGTCACCAAGATAAATCTGCTGAACATGTGTGTTGGAGCGAATATCTTCAGGTGATCCGTCGGCAATAAGTTGCCCTTGGTCCATAACGAGGATGCGTTCTGCAAAACCAAAAACGCTATCCATGTCGTGCTCCGTAAACAGCACTGTCGTGCCACGTACACGTGCTAACCTGGCTATTAACTCCATGATTGAAAGCCGCTCATTGGCACCCATTCCAGCCGTTGGTTCGTCCAATAACAGAACGCTTGGCATGCTTGCTAATGCCATTGCCAATTCAACACGCTTGATGTCCCCGTATGCGAGCTCAGTGATTATATGGTCTGTGTGTTCGGCAATACCCAATTCATCAAGAAGGGCAGTGGCATCGAATTTATCTTGCTTGGCTGCGATCAGTGCGACTTCAATGTTTTCCAGGACAGTCATGGAACGGAATGTCGCCGCAATTTGAAATGTTCGGCCCATCCCTTGGCGCGCCCGAAGGTGCGTTGGCATGCTGGTGATACTTTGTCCGTGCAATAGCATGCCACCGGCTGACGGTTCCAGTACCCCGCTTAAAAGATTAAAGCATGTGGTTTTTCCAGCACCATTCGGCCCGATGAGGGCTGTAAAACCACCGTCATCCAATGAAAATGACATGTCATCAATGGCCTTAAGGCCACCAAAGTTTTTTGAGAGGGATTTTACTTCTAAGGCAATGGTCATCACGTTGACTTCGTGCGTAAGACGCGGAGTTTTGAGAATACACCTGCAAGACCATTCGGTGCATAGATGGCAACAATCACAATCGTGATGCCCAGAAGCGCACGCCAATAGGGTAATCGGCTAAGCCCGTCTTCTAGTAATGCAAAAACACCTGCGCCAATAATCGGCCCCACAGGGGCGTGCAATCCGCCAAGCAAGACCATCACTAATGCATCGACGGAATTGGGAATGGCCAGGACATCAGGAAATACACTGCCTTTCGAAAATACAAAAATCCCGCCCGCGAGACCGGCGCTGACACCTGCGATGATAATTGCTAGCCATTGTCGGGCTTTAACGTTGATACCAAGGGCGGCGGCGCGTGGCGCGGCATCCCGGGTGGCACGCAGTAAAAGGCCGTGCTGTCCCAAAGACAAATATATCAAAGCACAGATCGTGGTGCTGCAAAGTGCCAACGCCAAATAATAAAAGGCTGTCGTATCCGTTGCCCATGTCGAGGGCCAGATGCCCAGTATACCGTCATCGCCGCCAGTGATGCTTTGCCATTGAATGGCCGTGGACCATAGAATTTGCGCAGCAGCCAAGGTTAGCATAGCTAAATAGACACCGCTTAATCGTATCGTAAACCAGCCAATAATAATGGCGCCAAATCCGGCAAGAACAGGGGCTGCGACAAGGGCCATAGGCATGGACACGCCAAAGCCTTTGACGACTAATGCAGCGCCATACGCACCCAGACCAAAGAATGCGGCATGACCAAATGAGATGAGACCGCCTGTCCCCATCATGTAATGAAGACCTGCTGCAAAGAGAGCAAAAATAAAAATGTCGCTAAGTAATACAACGACAAAAGATGGTGCAAAGAATGGTAAAGCTACCAAAACAATCATCAAGGAGACGCCTGCGAACGAGCCAATACGACCAAAGGTCATGGGCGGTGCGATCTCTACGGCGTTTGGTGTTGCGATGCTTAGTTTGCCCATCAAACCATAGGGTTTAAATATGAGAACCACAGCCATCGCAGCGAAAGCGGCAACAAGCGTAATCTCTGGAAAAATTAAAATACCAAATGCGTTTAATTGAGAAATAAGCAGTGCGGCTAAAAAGGCGCCGATGATACTTCCCATGCCGCCAATCACGACAACGACGAAAACCTCTGCGATGATATTCAGGTCCATCATTAAGTTTGCGGGCTGGCGTGGCAATTCTAACGCACCGCCTAATCCAGCAAGCGCGGCACCAATAAAGAATGTCGCCTGAAACAACGTTGATGGTTTGACGCCCAATGCCTGGAGCATTTCCGGATCTTCAGTTGCTGCGCGGACAAGGATGCCAAACCGTGTGCGTTTAAATGTCCACCACGTAGCAGCCAGCACGACGAGACCAATAGTGATCAGAAACAGGTCATATTCAGGGATGGGTTCTCCAAAGATACGCACAACACCTTCAAGGCCGGGTGCGCGAGGACCTAGAAGGTCCATCGGTCCCCAGATCCAAAGTGCGGCATCTTGGATGATTAAAACCAACCCAAAGGTTGCGACCAATTGAAATAACTCAGGTGCAGCGTAGAGCTTGCGGAGGACGCCACGTTCCATACACCAGCCGATGGTGCCGACGGCGATTGCGGCCATGGTTACGGCTAACCAGAATGATGTGTGTTGGCTGACTGAGTACGCAATAAATGCGCCCAGCATAAACAATGACCCGTGTGCAAAGTTTACAATGCGGGTAACGCCGAAGATAATTGACAGGCCCGCGGCAACCAGAAACAAGGAAGATGCGCTGGCAAGCCCGGTCAGGAATTGTGCAAAATAGAACGCCATGCATTTATCCTAACAAGGCTTGCCAAAACACGCTCATCCTTTTGGACGCATCGCCTTTGCGTCCTCAGGGGATGGTAAGACACTTGCGCCATCAATAAAGCGCCAGTTTGTCATCTGGCCTTTACCATCGATGACATCCGTTTTGCCAACCCACGAACCCATTGTCGCTTGATGATCCGCATCACGGTATGTGATAGGTTCCATCGGCGTGTCATGTGTTAGGCCTTTCATCGCAGCGATCAGGGCATTGGTGTCTGTGCTTTTGGCTTCTTTGAGCACAGCTGCAACGGAAAGCATCATGTTATACCCAACCATAGAGCCCATTTTGAGGGACTCGTTCCAACGCGCTTCGTAGGCTTTACGGAATGCATTGTGTTCAGGGGTATCAATGGCATACCAAGGATACCCTGTGACGATCCAGCCTTTTGGGGCTTCGTCTTTAAGCGGCTCCAGATATTCTGGCTCACCCGTTAAGAGACTGACAACAGTGCGGTCCTTAAACAAGCCACGAACTGTACCCTCGCGCACAAATGATCCTAAATCGGGGCCAAAGGTGACATTGTAAATTGCATCAGGCTTAGATTTTTCCAATGCACGTACGGTGACACCTGCATCGATTTTGAAAAGCGCAGGCCATTGCTCATCGACAAACTTTACTTCGGGTTTGAGCTTGGTCAGGACTTGTTTGAAAGCAGCAACCGCATCTTTGCCATAGGCATAGTTTGGAGCAACGGTTGCCCATTTAACGGCATCCGTTTTTGCAGCTTCTGCGGCCAGCATCGCGGCTTGCATGTAAGTCGATGGACGAAGGCGGAATGTATAATCGTTACCCTTTGACCATACGAGCGCGTCGGTTAAAGGCTCTGAAGCCAAAAACATAACTTTGTTTTGCTTGGCGAAGTCGGAAACGGCAAGGCCAATATGTGAGAAAAATGTTCCAGTGAGCATGACAACGTTATCTCGGCGGATAAGTTCTTCTGCGATCTTTACCGCGTTGCCGGGTTTGCCTGCATCATCACGACTGATGATCTCAACTGATCGGCCGTTGATGCCGCCACTCGCGTTGATTTCCTCAAGCGCTAATTGCCAACCTTTTTTATAGGGTTCTGTAAAAGCGGGTAAACGCGTGTAGCTGTTAATTTCACCAATTTTGATTGGCTCAGCATTTGCTAGCGATGCAAATACACTGAGTAGCATCGCGGTTGCGATGGTACGTACGAAAGTCATCTGGATTCTCTCTTTGTTGTTTCTTGAGACACGCCGACTGCGATCCTGACGGCAACCGCCTCGTGCTTAGAATGTAACGGATCATTTACATGAATGAAAATAGCTTATTGTTGTGTAACAAAAAAGAAAAGTGGAGTTTTCTCGTCTATCAAATTGAAATTGTATATGAATTCTCTGGCTTTAAAAGCTGTTTATTGAACCTGTTTTTCACATGCAAGGCTTGCGCTTGGCGTGATGATATTCAAGATAGATGAAGGAACGCGTTTTACTTGAAGGAATTGAAATTTATGAAGGTCGCTGTAATTGGATTGGGCGCAATGGGAATGGGGATTGCAACATCTTCGCTCCGGGGTGGACTGGATACGGTGGGATGTGATGTCTCAGAGACGCAATGTGCAGCCTTCGCAAAGGCAGGAGGCGGCGTGGCTGCAACACCCGCAGATGCTGCGTTAGACGCTGATTGTCTTGCCGTTGTGGTCGTCAATCAAGATCAAACCGAAGCCGTATTGCTTGGCGATAACGGCGCGGCCTCGGCGTTGCCCAAAGGCGCTGTTGTACTTGGCTGCGCAACGGTTCCGCCAGCGTATGCACGCGATGTTTCTGCAAGATTAGAAGCCATGGGCTTGCTTTATCTGGATGCACCGATCTCAGGTGGTGCTATTAAAGCGGCAAGCGGGCAACTCTCTGTTATGGGGTCGGGGACACCGGAAGCATATGCGCGGGCTCGTCCATTCTTAGATGCTGTTGCTGAGAAAGTTTTCGAACTTGGTGCCGAAGCTGGTCCAGGTTCCACCATGAAGATGGTCAATCAGCTTTTAGCAGGTGTTCATATTGCGACGGCGATGGAAGCTATCGCATTGGGGATTAAGTCCGGCCTTAATGCGGAAACGGTGTTTGAAGTGATCACAGCGTCAGCAGGGAATTCGTGGATGTTTGAAAATCGCGTACCACATGTGCTGGATAACGATTACGCTCCAAAAAGTGCTGTCGATATCTTCGTTAAAGATTTAGGGATCGTTCTAGAGACGGGCAAACGCGAAGGTTTCCCACTTCCGGTTTCTGCCGCCGCACACCAGCAATTTCTGGCTGCAAAAGCGATGGGCCTGGGGCGTGAGGATGATTCCGCAGTAATAAAGGTCTTTGCGGCTCTTAGTGGAATTGAGCTTCCCGACGGAAAAGACAAGGACGCCTGATATGCCATATTTTGCGGCCAATCTGACTATGATGTTTACTGAAGTCGCGTTCTTGGATCGATTCAAGGCAGCCAAGGATGCGGGCTTTGAGGCTGTGGAATTCTTGTTCCCGTATGCACATCCCGCAGATATTGTTGCTGGGAAATTGAATGAAAATGACCTGACCCAGGCTTTGTTTAATGCGCCGCCGGGTGATTGGGATGCGGGTGAGCGTGGGATCGCTGCTTTGCCGGGGCGTGAGGATGAATTTCGGGCAAGCATTGCGACGGCGATAGAATACGCTTTGGCGCTGGATTGCCGAACCGTCCATGTAATGGCAGGTCTGGTGCCTGACCCAGCGATGCATGCTGAGATGATGACGACTTATATTAAGAACATATCCTATGCCGCGGATCAATTTCTGCCACATGGTATTACGGTTGCTCTTGAACCCTTAAATTCACGAGATGTGCCGGGATATTTGATTTCAAAGATTGGTGACGCAGCGGACGTGAGCGAACGCGCAGGGCGGCCAAATATTGGTATTCAATTCGATTTTTATCATACGCAAATCATGGAAGGCGATCTGGCAAAGCGCTTTGAAGCACATCAAGCTCAGATTGCACATGTGCAGGTTTCCGGTGTGCCGGAACGCCATGAACCCAGTATAGGTGAAGTGAATTATGCCTATTTGTTCCAGCTTATGGATCGTCTTGGATATGATGGGTTTGTTGGATGTGAATATAATCCACGAGGCGATACCGTCGAAGGTTTGACTTGGTTATTCGATTGACTAATTTGTGCCTAAAGGGACCGAATGAATTTCGAGCTTGAGTGTGGATATCCAGCGTCGAACCTGTATAAACCGACCCTATTGGATTTACCTATTTATCAAAGGACAGCGCCCTGAAAACGGATGCTACATGTAACAGCAATTGAACGAGGACATTATGACCGAACGCCTGCAAAACAGCGGCCTGCAAATTGAAAAGACACTCCATAGCTTCATTGGAAACGATGTGCTGCCTGGTCTTGGCATTGAAGAAGACTATTTCTGGAATGCGCTGGCCGAATTGGTTCGTGATTTTGGTCCGAAAAATCGTGAACTTTTAGCAAAACGCGATGACCTTCAGGAAAAGATCGATGCATGGCACCGTGAGAATAGAGACAAGCCATCTGATCAAGCTGCTTATAAGGCCTTTTTGTATGAAATCGGTTACCTTGTCCCTGAAGGTGATGATTTCAGTGTTGCGACGTCAAATGTGGATGCTGAGATTTCTACAATTGCCGGGGCGCAGCTGGTCGTGCCACTGACGAACGCACGCTATTCTCTAAATGCCGCCAACGGGCGCTGGGGCAGCTTGTATGATGCACTTTATGGTACCGATGCCATTTCGAGTGATGACGGTTGTGAGATTATTAAAGGTTTTAATCCGAAGCGTGGCGCTAAGGTCATTGCATGGGCTCGAGATTTTCTGGATCAAAATGCACCACTCGCATCCGGATCACATGCTGATAGCGCGGGCTATAAGATTGTAGACGGATCTTTAATCGTGTCGCTTAAAGATGGTTCTGACACGGGCCTTTCGGTTCCAGAAGACCTTGCGGGCTATACCGGAGATGCTACGGACCCCGAGACCATCTTATTCGTGAACAACAATCTGCATTTTGAAATCGTTATCGATCGTGAACACATGATTGGCAAAGATGATCCTGCAGGTGTGTCTGATGTGATCTTGGAATCTGCAATCACCACGATTATGGATTGCGAAGACTCAGTTGCGGCCGTTGATGGTGAAGAAAAAGCCCTGGTTTATCAAAACTGGTTGGGCTTGATGAGGGGTGATCTGAAAGCGTCCTTCAAAAAAGGTGGCGAAACTGTTGATCGTGCCTTGAATCCTGATCTCGTATACGCGACGCCGGGTGGTGGTGAAGTGACATTGTCAGCACGCTCACTCCTGTTGATCCGTAACGTTGGTCATTTGATGACGACGCCCGCTGTCTTAGATAGTGAGGGTAACGAAATCCCAGAAGGCTTGATGGATGCGTTGGTCACGTCGACCATTGCCAAGTACGACTTGGATAAAATTGGCGCATTCAGGAATTCACTCGCGGGTTCAATGTATATCGTGAAGCCAAAAATGCATGGTCCAGATGAGGTCGCATTTGCGTCTGAAACGTGCGCACGTGTTGAAGACGTTCTTGGGCTAGGGCGTAATACCCTCAAGCTCGGAATTATGGATGAGGAGCGTCGTACGACAGTCAATTTGAAAGAATGCATCCGTGCTGCGAAAGAGCGTATTGTCTTTATCAATACTGGCTTCCTGGATCGTACAGGCGATGAAATGCATACGTCGATGGAAGCTGGCCCAATGATCCGCAAAGGCGATATGAAGGCATCACCTTGGATTGCGGCTTACGAAGATTGGAACGTTGATGTTGGATTGATGTGTGGTCTTAAAGGTAAAGCCCAAATCGGCAAAGGTATGTGGGCGATGCCTGATTTGATGCATGACATGCTGGAAGCAAAGATTGGCCATCCAAAAGCCGGTGCGAATACGGCCTGGGTTCCATCCCCAACAGCAGCAACGTTGCATGCAACACATTATCATCAAGTCGTTGTCTCGGATATTCAAGAAGAATTGAAGTCACGTCCGCGGGCAAGCTTGGATGATATTCTATCTTATCCTGTTGCCGAACGCCCTAACTGGACACCGGAAGATATTCAGGCAGAACTCGATAATAATGCTCAGGGTATTTTGGGTTATGTTGTGCGTTGGATTGATCAAGGTGTTGGCTGCTCTAAAGTTCCAGACATTAATAATGTTGGCCTGATGGAAGACCGAGCAACTTTGCGTATTTCAGCACAACACATCGCGAACTGGCTGCATCATGGAATTTGTACTGAAGATCAGGTGATGGAGACAATGAAGCGGATGGCTGCTGTTGTTGATGGTCAGAACGCGGGTGATGATGCTTATTCGCCAATGGCTCCAGGTTTTGACGGCATTGCGTTCCAAGCGGCATGTGATTTGGTATTCAAAGGTAAAGAGCAGCCAAGCGGATATACCGAGCCACTCTTACATGCGCGGCGACTTGAGCTCAAAACAGGCTAAGCAAGTGTAAAAATCTGAATTGAACAAGCCGGGCATTGCCCGGCTTGTTTGTTTGTGGATATGGCCGTTTCAGCGAGTTTTAGGTAATGAAAGGCCTCGTACATTTCATTCAATGTTTTGAATGCCCGTCCTCTTGATTGATTTCGTTGAGAATTTAATACCAACGTACTTTATATAGATAAAATAGATTGTTATTATCAGATCAATAAGAATGACGGATAAGTATGTATCATGAATTTGAGAGATCTTGAGTACGTTGTTGCGGTCGCTGAAGAGGAACATTTCGGTCGTGCGTCTGAGCGATGCAATGTATCACAACCGGCCTTGAGTGGGCAGATCAAGAAACTTGAGGATCAATTGGGCGTTGATTTGTTTGAGCGTACCAATCGCCGCGTTGCAATCACGCCAATCGGGATCGATGTGGTTGAAAGGGCCAAGCGTCTATTACTGATTTCAGAAGAGATTAAATTATCAACCGCGGCGTATGCGGATCCGCTTTCAGGCCGTTTACGGTTGGGCACTATTCCGACAATTGGGCCTTATCTTCTCCCAAATATTTTAAAGCCATTGAAGTTGGCACTTTCCAAAGTTCAACTCACGCTGTGTGAAGACCAGACGGCGAACCTTGAACGTCGACTTTGTGATGGAGATATTGATGCGGCGATTACGGCGACAGATGTCGCTCAAAATGGCCTTGCTGAAATCCCGCTCTATGATGAACCGTTCAAAGTGGCATTGCCAGATGGTCATGCATTCGAAGCGCAAAAGGCAATTGATGTTACGCGTATAGATACGGCGGAACTACTTCTTCTTAAAGATGGGCATTGTCTCAGTGATCAGGTTGCTAAATTATGTGGTTTGGCACGAGAGGCAAACGCGAACGGAGTGGATACGCAGTCTTCGAGTCTTGAGACAATCGTTGGCCTTGTCGCGGCTGGCGCAGGGGTCACCTTCCTTCCTGCATCCTCGTTATCTAAAAAGGGAACGTCACGACCAGGCGTTATCGTCCGAGACGCAAAGAACAAAGCAGCATCTCGCAAAGTTCGGTTAATCCACCGCGATACATACCCGAAACGTCAAATTCTTGCCGCTGTTTCTGCGGTCATAACGGCGCACCTGCCTTATGGTGTTGCGACTATTATTAGCGATTGATCCGGGGTAATCTTCCACAGTGCCAAACGATCGCGCGGGCGCCGACCTTGAAAGGACGTCATGTCAGATAATACCAATATGTTAGCGGCTGTCGAAGCGGCCGAGGACTTGATGGATAATAGGGACCCTGATCAAGTTATGGCACTATTGATGCCTTATGCTCAGCAGGGGCTTCATGGGCGTAGCCTTTGGCTTGTTGCGCGGGCGGTTACAATGGGGGGTGATCCCCTGCAGGCAATTGCGCTTTACCGAGAAGCGTTCAAACAAGACCCTAAGCTTCCGTTTATTGATGTTCGCATGAACGACATCGAACTTCGCCTTAGTGATGTTGAAGGCTCGAAGTCCATTGTCGATTTTGCAGATGAGCTTTATCAAGATATCTACAACTTAGATAAAATGGATTTCCAGTCAGGGGACGTTTTTATTGATGTCGGTGCAAATATAGGTTTCGTGTCATTATTCGTCGCAAAGAAATATCCCGATGTGACAGTATTCGCGTTTGAACCGGCACCCGGTACGTTCCATGCTTTTGAGCAAAATATTGTTATGAACGATATTGGAAATGTGACAGCGATCAATAAAGCCGTTAACGGTGACGGTCGAGATCTTGAGCTTTTAATTATGCCGGGCGACTCTGGTGCATCGAATGCTTTTGGAACGGAAGAAGTTGTCGACCGTTTCAAAAGAGATATGGGTGCGACTGTTGTTACCGTATCAGCAATAACAATAGATCAAGCCTTCGTAGAATATGGAATTCAAAAATGTAAGGTACTGAAGCTAGATTGCGAAGGTGCTGAATACGAAGTTCTTCGCAACACGGATGTCTTAGAAAAAATCGATCACATTGTCATGGAGCTTCATATCAATGCAGATGAAGTAAAGGCGACCACGCCTGAGGCCTACCGAGACGTATTCATAAGTGAGATAACCAATCGTGTGGCGAAACCACCAGTTATTCGTGTCGCGACGATGGTTGGTGTTCTTCAATCGTAGCGTATAGGTTCACTCTTTCAGAGCAGGGCTCACCGCGAGACCGACGCCTTCGATGCCTGCAATAGCTGCCTTTTCGTCATTCCATGAGTTATCGCCACTTACGCCCATAGCACCAACGATGAGTTGTGATTTCGCGTCTCGAATAAGAACCCCGCCTGGAACGGGGACGAGTTTGCCATGAGACGCCGCCGCGATTGCGTTCAGAAAAGTCGCGTTCTTGTCTTTTAATTCTCGACTATCAAGACCGAAACCGAGTGCGCCGTAAGCTTTTCCCATCGCAATTTCAGGGCGCAAAATGCCGCTATTATCTGTGCGTTTGAAGGCAACTAAATGTCCGCCGGCATCAAGAACTGCAATGGTGAGTGGATCGTATGATTCTGCCTCTGCAAAAGCGAGTGCGCCATCAATAATAGCATCGGCTTGATTTAATGTGAGGGTCATTTTTATGCCTTCAGCGAAGTTGCAAGAAATTCCGTTGCGGCTTTAATGCCGCCTTTAGAGGTGCCATCGATCATGCCCAACACATCTAAAGTAATTTCCAATGCACCCAAAGTGCCAAGCATCATCGGCGCATTAACGTGTCCCATATGGGCAACGCGAAATGCCTTACCGCTTAAGTCGCCGATTCCAAGCCCAAGGGTGACACCCAGGGTGTTTTGGCAATAAGCCCGAATGGGCTCTGGTGCAAAACCATCAGCAAGACGGAGCGTGGTGACAGATTGTGAGCGTTGCTTTGGGTCAAGAATGTTGAAATCAAACGTGCCGCCTTCACGCCATACATTAATGGCAGCATGTGTCGCCCCAGCCAGTAAGGCATGGCGATGGTGAACATTATCAAGACCTTCTTCCAAAAGCATATCCATAGCTTTGCGAAGGGCGAACAGCAAATGTACAGGTGGTGTGCCGCAATATTTACGGTAATGCTCGTCCTGATCACGATACGTCCAGTCCCAATAGGATGTCCTAAGACCTGCATGCTGATGGCGTTCTTTTGCTTTGGGGCTTGCTGCGGCAAAGCCCAACCCAGGCGGTGTCATTAAACCTTTTTGCGACCCGCCAACTGCAACGTCGACGCCCCATGCATCCATCTCGAAGGGCATGCATGCCAAAGATGCGATTGTATCGACCATGAGTAAGGCATCATGTCCCGCAGCATCCATTGCGGCACGAATTGCAGGGATATCGTTCACGCAGCCGCTCGCCGTATCGATCTGGACAACAAGCACAGCCTTGATTTTATTTTCCGTATCAGCGCGCAACGCCTCTTCAACTTTTGTTGGATCAACCGCGTGCTGCCAATCGCCGGGGACACTTTTGATTTCAATGCCCATACTGTGGGCTTGCTCTCCCCAACCGACAGCAAACCTGCCACTTTCTAAAACGAGAACAGTGTCGCCTGCGCTGAGGACGTTACACAGTGTGCCTTCCCAGGCACCGTGGCCGTTTGCGACATAAATATATGTGTCGCCCGTTGTTCTGAAAATCTCTTTGAGGTCGCTTAGACAGCGTGTGGTAATACCGAACAATTCGCCGCCACCATCTCCACCATAAATGTCGACAGCTGGCCTATGCATCGCTTGTAAAACTTCATCTGGGACTGTTGTTGGGCCGGGAATGCTAAGAAACTGTCGTCCACTGCGAAGCGTCATTGTATAATACCTTGTTTAATTGATCGTGATTCGAACGCGATGCTAATCCTTTCCGACCGGGCGGGAATTGTCCAGTGAGTAACGTATAAAAAAGGCAGAGATTGCGCCTTGTGATGAGAATGCTAAACTAGATGACTTTCTTAAAGGGGGAAGAAATGGAATTCGACTTCATCGTTGTCGGTGGTGGCTCAGCTGGATGTGTCTTGGCAAACCGCTTGAGCGCCGATCCAAGCCACCGGGTATGCCTTGTCGAAGCAGGTGGGGAAGATCGAAGTCCATGGATTCATATTCCGGCTGGCTATGTGAAGACAATGGTTGATCCGGCTGTGAATTGGTTGTTTGAAACTAAGCCTGAAGCTTCATCTGGCAACCGGGCAATCCCCGTGCCGCGTGGTAAAGTACTGGGTGGCTCGAGCGGCATTAATGGAATGCTCTATGTCCGTGGCCAAGCGCGAGACTACGATACATGGGGACAGATGGGGTGCCATGGGTGGTCGTACTCAGAAGTCTTACCTTACTTCAAACGGTCCGAAAACCGCGAGCAGGGTAGCGATGAATATCACGGTGAAGGCGGTCCGCTGAATGTTGCTCAACCAACCGTAACATACGATACCCTGGATAAAGTCATCGAAGCTGGTGGTGAATTGGGGTATCCGACACATCACGATTATAATGGGGCAGATCAAACCGGGTTTGCTTATTTTGAACTTACGCAAAAACATGGTCGGAGATGTAGCGCAAAAAATGCCTTCATTGACCCGATTCGCGCGCGCAAGAAGCATCTGGTTATTGAAACGAGAGCCTTCGCGAAAAAAATCCTTATTGAAAATGGCCGTGCCGTTGGTGTGGTATTTACTCAAAATGGTCAGGAACGCACGATAAGAGCAAAACGGGAGATCGTCCTTGCTGCAGGGGCTGTACAATCACCTCAATTGCTTGAGCTTTCAGGTATTGGCCAGGGCGCAAATTTGCAGTCACTTGGCATCGACGTCATCCGTGACCTCAAAGGTGTCGGGGAAAACCTTCAGGATCATTATATCTCCAGGCTTTCTTGGCGACTAAAAGGATTAGATAGCCTTAATCGATTAACGCGCGGACCTTTGTTGGTTCGCGAAGCCTTAAAATTCCTTTTGTTCCGAAAAGGCGCTCTGACAATGCCGGCGGGTATTATCGCGGGCTTCGTTAAAAGTCAGCCGGACCTTGAAAATCCAGATATTCAATTTCACATCGCACATGCAACGTTTGCCAATCCTCACAAACGGGTCTTTGATAAATTTCCAGGTATCACAATCGGCCCATGCCAGCTTCGTCCTGAAAGCCGAGGCAGTATTCATGCAACAAGCCCCAATGTGAATGATGCACCTGAGATTGTGCCGAATTTTCTGACCGCGCCTGAAGATTGTCAGGCCCATGTCGCGGGCTTGCGTATTGGTCGCGCCTTAATGGAAACGGGTGTCATGGCGCCGCACGTGGTTGAGGAACTCACTCCTGGGATTGATGTCCGTGACGACGAGGCATTACTGGATCATGCGCGCAAAACCGGTGCCACGCTCTATCACCCGGTGAGCACGTGTAAGATGGGTACGGATGAAAATGCCGTCGTTGATCCCACGCTAAAGGTCATTGGTATCGATGGGCTTCGTGTAGCCGATGCGTCGATTATGCCACGGTTGATTAGCGGGAACACAAACGCGCCGACAATAATGATCGCAGAAAAAGCCTCAGATATGATAATCGCCGACGCGCGCTAGACGCAAATTCTAGATTTTCGATGCTGCTGTGAATTTTTGGGCAACCCATTCATGAAATACGCGTGTTGGCCGATCCATAACCGGTGAAAGGGTGCCGCCGTCAAAGCCTGGCGCTGACCGCCCTTTCTGCATTCCTTCAACGGCAAAGACATCTTCTTGAAAGACTGTTTTCCACATGGTCGCATTGGATGTGCGCATACGAGACCATTCACCCGATTTCATATCCTCATCGGCATAATAAATTTCGACGTGCTCGCGGGTTCGCGCATTACTCAAAGGCTCTATGCTGATCGCGTAATAATGATCTTTGTGGATACCAAGTAATGTATTTGGGAAAAGCTAGATGTATTCTCCGGCGGTATCCCACTTGTCAGGCAAACCTTCAAATTTAATAAATCGGTGTCCGGTTTCATCCAAGCTTGGTGCATAAACACGTGTGCCTTGCCCAGAAAACTGCCCGGCTTCCTCGATGATCTTATAGTGATCTTCTAGTTTAGAATATTGGTTTAAAGCTGGATGCACCCACGGCAGGTGATAGCTCTCGCAATAATTCTCAATAGCAAGTTTCCAATTGCAGTTCACTTCCAGATGAAAGGATGAGTCTTCGCCAGCATGGAAGATTGGTTTACCCATAAAATCGGACCAACGGGCTTCAACGGGGGCGATGTAATCTGAGAATGCTTGGCCATCGCCAGAGATGTTGACGAAAATAATACCCATCCATACCTGGCTTCGTACAGGTACGAGACCTAAGTTTTCTTTGTCCATGTCAGGGTGGTCGTGAATGCCCGGGCCGCCGACATGTGGGGTCGTTTTCAGGGCTGCGTTAAAACCATAGCACCATGAATGGTATGGGCATCGGATCACCCCTTTGAAAGTTATTGGTTTGTCGACCAAAACCATACCGCGGTGGCGACAGACATTTTCAAAAACATGCAGGTCATCGTCTTTGCCCCGCACAAGCAAGAGAGGGCGACCAAGGAATTCAACTGGCGAAGCGTCGCCTGGATTAGGAATATCCTTAGCGAATCTAATTGATGACCAGCTTGTGAATAAAACGGCTTCGTTCTCTCTCGCGTGGACGTCAGGGTCAATATAATGCGCATTGCTAAGGCCATGCGCTAAAGTGGATGGATGAGATTGGTTGTCATCTGCTTCCGCCATGCTCATAGTCTCCAAAATGAGAACCGCCTTGCTAGCTGTTAGCCGTGCGCATTTATGACGGTACACCTAAAAAAGTGAAGCTTTGGCCTCAATTTCGGACATCGTATTGTCGCCCGGCGACATTTTTCTTTGCCCAGAGCGGTAGCATACGGCACGATGCAGCGCTTCAATGATGAGAGGATGTTCATGTCGCGTATTCAAGCAACCGTTGCCGAGGTCACAGCACTTGGGCCAGAGATAAAAAGTTTTAAACTTTCAGCAAATGATGCAGTTTTCAAAGCTGCTGCACCTGGCGCTCATATTGATGTGTTTCTACCGAACGGCATGATTCGCCAGTACTCCCTATGGGACTGGGCTGAAGATGGCAGTTGGTGCGCGATTGGTGTCAAAGGCGAGGAAAAGGGTCGCGGTGGTTCCTCCTGGCTCCACGATAATTTAAAGCCGGGTGGCCAGATTGAAGTTGGTGAAATTTGTAATAATTTCGCCTTGGATGAAAGTGCTTCTGGTTATGCACTTTTTGCTGGTGGCATTGGTGTTACGCCAATGGTTGCGATGGCACGCCGTCTCAAAGAACTCGGCAAGCCAATGCAATTTTTCTATCTGGCCCGCAATGAAGCCGCAGCAGGCTTTACACCAATACTTGATAACCTCTCGCTTGGGTCTTCGTTGCTTCAACACTTCGACGATCGAGACGGGCTGCTTGATCTTAAGGGGCATCTTGATGGATTGGATGCGGGAACGCAGGTGTATTTCTGTGGACCCAGAGGTTTGTTGAATGCGGTGCTATCACATACCGAATCATGGGCTTCAGATCGTGTTCACTTTGAGCGCTTTAGCGGCGATCCGACAAAGCTAGACGCGCCGACGGATGGGTTCGAGTTGGTGCTTCATCAAAGCGGGGAAACATTACATATTCCAGAGAACGAGACGATTCTCGATGTGTTGATGGAGAATGGTCATAATCCGGATTTTGGTTGCATGGACGGTGTCTGCGGAAGTTGTACGTTAAGCGTGATCGAAGGTGAAGTTGATCACCGAGATTCAACACTGACACCTGAAGAACATGACATGGGCGGGACGATGTGCATCTGCGTATCTCGTGCAAAAGGATCGCGACTGGTTATTGATCTCTAGCCGAGACGTCTTCGGGTTTGTCGATATCCATTAAAGTTCCTGCATCATCGACGAGGATGGCTTGAATGCATTCTGGGTGCTTGGTCAGTATTGATCTGGCACCGTGATCTCCAGTTAGCGCCCGAAGCTGTGTCAGATATTTTTTTGCAAACAAGACAGGGTGTCCACGCCGCCCATTGTGAATTGGGACAGCAATGTCGTTTCCACTTTGTGGATCGAATGCAGCGGCCATTTGGGTAATCGTTTCTGATTTTAGAAAAGGCATGTCGCCAAGAATAACAAAGAATGCTTCGATGTCTTCACTGATAGCGTTTGCCCCCGTCGCCAGGGACGTCCCCATCCCAGCCCAAGGGGTTTGGTTCTCAATATCTTGAATGCCAGTGCCCTCGCAGGCGCTCAGAACACCTGCAGTGTCATTGCCCAAGACAAGGACAACATCACCGAGCCCAGCGCTAACGACCGTATCAACTGTACGTCGGATAATGGCTGTGCCATCAATATTAAAGAGCATTTTATTCTGATCACCAAACCGCTTGGATTGGCCTGCAGCTAAAATGATGGCAGCAATGTTCTTCGTTGCGGTCATACGGGGAACTTTTGACGATAGACTTGAAGGACTTCAGCAACCATAGAGATCGCAATTTCTGGGGGATTTCGGGAACCGATAGAAATGCCAAGTGGTCCTTTTATGCGTGCGATATTCGTGTCGGCATAGCTTGCCTGAAGAAACCGCTCAACACGCTCTGCATGGGTGACGCGGCTACCAAGTGCGCCAATATAAAAGGCATCAGAATCCAATGCTGCGGACAGGACGGGACCCTCGAGTTCATGCTCGTGGAATAATGTCGCGACAGCAGTCCATTCATCAATGCTATCTGGCTTAAAAGATTTAGCGACAGTAGCGCCCAAGCTTTCACATTGCGCAGCGGTGTCATCTTCGCTGGTGATGACGGTTACTTCTATATCGGATGCACGCGCAATCTCGGTGGAAGACACAATGACGGGGCCTTTCCCTGCAATAACCAATCGAATAGGTGGGCGATAAAGGCGATTAAACTGACCCCCGTCCAAAACCAGTTGTGGACGACCATCATTGCCATCAAGAGGCGTAACGTTACTTGTGCCGTTCTCCATGTTTATGATGAGTTGCATCGGTTGGCGCGTAGATGTTGCGGCTAAAATCGTATCAAGGTGATCGTCAGAAAATCCAACATCAATGAAAACGTCGATGGCACTGCCGCACGGTAGAGCGATATCAAAGTATGGAGAATTCACACCATAACGGATCGAGCGGTTTACTCCCTCCGCGATGGCCGCTTTGGTTTCCTCAACCAATGCACCTTCGACGCATCCGCCGCTTAGGAAGCCAGTGAAGTCGCCTGCATCAGAGATCGCCATCTGGCTACCTGTCGGACGCGGCCCTGTTGGCTCTGTGTTATAGAGCGTGAGGAGCGCAGCACGTTTGCCTTGCTGACGCCAAGCCTTGAGGTCACCCAGGACGTATTCGGAAAAACGACCGTTCATTATGATATCCGAAGCGCTATTCTACGAAGCCTTTGCATCCTCAATGGCACGCCAAACACGCTCGGGTGTCAATGGCATATCAATATGATGCACGCCAAAGTCTTTTAGCGCATCGCAAACGGCATTGACGATTGCAGGTGGCGCACCAACACATCCGGCTTCGCCCGCACCTTTGACGCCCAACAGGTTCTTTGCCGTCGGCGCATCTTCGTAATATCCGATTACCATTCGTGGCATGTCATCAGCACGTGGCATGGCATAGTCCATGAGTGAGCCGGTGACCAATTGTCCACCGTCGTCATAGACAATGTTTTCCATGAGTGCCTGGCCAAGGCCTTGCGCAACACCACCCATGACCTGACCGTCAGCTAACATCGGATTGATGATGGTACCGAAATCATCCATGACCCAATAGCCATCAACTTTGATGGTCCCGGTTTCAGGATCAACCTCGACCTCTACAGCGTGACCACCATTGGGGATTGAGATAATGCCCCGCTCGAACACACTGGATATGTTTAATGCGCCGGGCTCCATATCATCTGGAAGCATGTCGGGATCATTTTGAGCATCAATCGCTTCGCGCATGGTCATTGTGTGGTTTGACCCTGGCACGTGAAAATGACCTTCAGAAAATTCAACTTTATCAGCATCAACATCGAACTTGTGAGCAGCGATCTTTTTACCGGCTTCAACGATCTCTCGTGATGTTTGTAAAACAGCACTGCCGCCAACTTCGAGGCCGCGTGATCCACCGTGACCGCCACCGATTGCTGTGGCTTCAGTATCGGCCTGACGGAATACAACATCATCGATTTCCAAACCAAGATGGCCTGCAAGAATTTGTGCAAATGCAGTCTCGTGGCCCATGCCCGTCGAAGAACTACCAACAGAAAGATCAATCTTGCCGTCTTCACGAAAACTGACTTTGGCTTCTTCCTTTGGGCCGCCCCCTGTGCATTCCAGATACATTGAAATGCCAAATCCACGTTTCTTACCTGCGGCGGCACTTTTCTGAACGCGCGCGTCATAACCATCCCGGTCAGACATAGCGATGGTCTGCTCAAAGACTTCAGGGAAGTTACCGCAATCGATATCCAGTCCCATCGGGGATTTCATCGGCAGATCTTCTGTCGGGATTAGGTTCTTACGCCGAAGCTCGATCGGATCCATGCCGAGTTGTGCTGCCGCATAATCAATAATTCGGTCCATTTGGTACGAGCCCTCAGGACGACCTGCACCACGGTAAGGATCAAGTGGGCAGGTGTTCGTAAATGGTGCAATCGCCGTGTAATAAATTGCATCAAAGCGGTAAGGCCCGCCTTGGGTTCTGCTCGACCCACCCGTTGGCGTGAAGGGTCCAACGGTGGCACAAAAAGCGCCTAGGTTACCAACAGTCTCTGTACGAAGGCCTCGGAATGTACCGTCTTTATCAAGGGCGAGTTGCACGGTAGAAACTTGATCACGACCATGTGTGTCGGAGAGAAAACTCTCAGACCGGTCATTGAACCATTTAACCGGACGCTCGAGTAACTTGGTTGCGTGCAAAATCAAAATAGGCTCAGGGTAAACGCCATTTTTAACACCAAATCCCCCGCCAACATCGGGTGCGATATGATGCAGGTTTTCTTTTCCTATCCCTAAAACAGCATCGGCAATGGTATCGCGACCTGCATGGATATTCTGAGATGCATTCCAAAGTGTGTATTTACCCGTGCCTGCGTCATAGCTCGCGAGCGCGCCACGGGGCTCTATTGGGACAGCAGTGACCCGGTTGTTGACCAGGTTCAGTGTGACGATGTGGTCAGCTTCGCTAAATGCTTTTTTCTGTGCTTTCTGATCGCCCAACTCAAAATCTAGGCAGATGTTATTTGGAGCAATATCCCAGATTTGCGGCGCACCATCTTTAATCGCCTCAGACTGATGCGAAACAGATGGAAGGCTATCGTAATCAACATCAATTAATTCCATAGCGTCCTTGCAAACGTCTATAGATTCAGCGACGACGAGTGCCACAGGCTGGCCTACATAGCGCACACGATCAATCGCCAAAGGATGATGCGGTGGCTCCTTTAGGTCAGATCCATCAATTGCTTTTCGGACTGCAGATTTTGTTGGAATCGGATTATAGCCAGCTACTTTCCAGTCTTCACCGGTAATGATGGCGAGAACGCCGTCCAAGGCCAATGCTTCGGTGATATCGATAGATGAAACATCTGCATGTGCTTCGGGGGACCGCAAGACGGTGGCATAGGCCTGACCATCCAGGTTCATATCGTCAATATAACTTCCGGCACCCGTTAAGAAGCGGAAGTCTTCGCGGCGCTCTTGGCTTTTACCAATGCCGTTTGTGATGTTTGTTGTATCCATTTTTCTTCTCCGCTCAACCAACTGCTTCGGCGACGGCACGGCGGACCATGACGCTAATTAAATGCGCACGGTATTCGCGGCTCGCGTGAATATCGGTGTTTAAGTCATCGGCGGGGATCATGCCGTCTTTGATGCTCTCTGGTGAAAAGTTACCCATAAGTGCTTGTTCCATTTCTGCATCTCGGAAGACACAAGGTCCGGCACCGGTGATCGCGACACGAACATTGTTGTGTGATTTCGCGACCATGACACCGACAAGCGCATAGCGCGTCGCTGGGTTTGCAAACTTCATATAAGAAGCCGCCTCGGGAATAGGGAAGTGGATTTCAGTGATAAGCTCACCTTCTTCAAGTGCCGTCTCAAACATACCCGTAAAAAAATGATCAGCGAGAATTTCGCGACGATCTGTGACTATGGTCGCATGTAGTGCCAACACAGCTGCTGGGTAATCGGCGGCCGGGTCATTGTTGGCGATTGAGCCACCGATCGTGCCCCGGTTGCGCACATGCATATCCCCAATGCCATTCGCGAGTTTTGCGAGAGCTGGGATTGCAGCCTGGACTTCGTGATCTGCAGCGACTTCAGTGTGCCGGGTCATGGCTTTGATCGAAATTGTATCTCCTGAGGCCGAAATACCGGAAAGCCCGTGAACATGCTCAAGGTCAATCAAGTCTGATGGCATCGCAAGACGTTGCTTAAGGACTGGGATCAAGGTTTGGCCACCAGCGAGAAACTGCCCATCTTCGGCAGCGTCAAATTCGCTTTTGGCGGCATCAATAGAATTAGGTGTTATGATGTCAAATTCATACATGTTCTTAGCCTCGCATCGCTTTTGCGCCGGTTTTCACCGCATCAATGATATTCTGGTATCCAGTACAGCGGCAGATGTTGCCCTCTAGCCCTTCACGGATACCGTTTTCAGAAATATCTGGGTTGTTTTCAACAAGTGCAACGGCTGTCATCACCATGCCGGGTGTGCAGAACCCACATTGGAGTCCATGGTGGGTGCGAAATGCCTCTTGCATAGGGTGTAGTTCGGTACCGTTAGCCAGACCTTCAATCGTCTGGATCTTAGCGCCATCAAACTGCCAGGCGAAACTTGCACAGCTTTTGATAGTTTTTCCATCGATAGAGACGACGCATGCGCCGCATTGGCTTGTGTCACAGCCGACGTGTGTGCCGGTTAATTTCAGCTCTTCACGAATGAACGTGCTCAAAAGCGTGCGTGGCTCGACCTCTTTGGTCGTCTCAACACCGTTTACGTGAACTGTTATTAAAGGCATTCTTATCTCCCTTGCATATCGCCAAAAGACCATTGGATGGGCTATAACGATTCAATTAAACAATCTTATACTCAAGCCTGTACACCCAAATGAGTTTTGCGTGGCAAACCTGCATTGAAATTACTATTTAAAAATTGGTGATGACGCAGGGTGTTGCAAGTCTTTAATACAATAAATAGTAATATATACGGCTAACCGGCGTTCATTACGGTAAAAATGGAGAGATAGAAATGAAGTTATCCGACGAGAAGCGTATCGAAGCTTCCAGGGAAGATGTTTGGGATGGGCTTAACGATGTGGATGTTCTTAAGCAGTCAATTCCGGGTTGTGAAAGCCTGGAGCGCGTCGGAGATAATCAATTTGAGGCAGAAGTGCGTGCCAAGGTTGGCCCTGTTAAAGCAAAATTTAAAGGCAATGTGACCCTTAGCGACCTTAACCCGCCTGAGAGTTATCGAATTTCTGGTGAAGGCAAAGGTGGGGCAGCAGGGTTTGCCAAAGGTGGTGCAACGGTCACTTTGGTGGAAGATGGTGCTGCCACGATACTCAAATACGATGTTGATGCTGATGTTGGCGGAAAGTTGGCGCAAATCGGCGGTCGACTTCTTGAAGGCACATCGAAGAAACTAGCAGGTGAATTTTTTGATAATTTTGAAGCGGCCCTTAAACTTGGAAACTTAGAGGAAGTTGCGGATAGCGCAATTGCTGAGGAAACGCCTGTAAATCAAACAAATGCAGATAATGGATCAAGATCGCTCCCGATTGAAGAAAAAGGGTCCTCAAATAAAATCTGGATCATGCTGGGTATTGTTTTTGTTGTAGGTGCATTTGCTTTGACGATATTGCGTTAGCGTATGGCAGAGAAGCAGCTGCTCATTGTAGGCCACGTACCTTCGGTAAATACGCAAAGATTACGTGATGCTGTCGAAGAAGGTGCAAGTTCCTCAGATATTACGGGTGTTAGAGTGCGGGCGCTTAGTCCCTTCGATGCTGGACCTGAAGATATCATTCACGCAGATGGCGTTATCTTAGGGACGACAGAAAACCTTGGTTACATGTCAGGTGCGCTGAAAGATTTCTTTGATCGAACTTACTATGATGTTTTAGAGAAAAAACGGGGAATGCCTTATGCCCTTTATGTTCGGGCAGGTCTAGACGGGACCGGAACAATTCGTGGCGTGACGTCGATTGCGACAGGTTTGAAGTGGAAGGCTGTGGCGGAACCTCTTTGGTGTAAGGGCGATTGGCAGGACAGCTTTGTCGACGAAGCCCACGAATTAGGGATGCTGATGTCTGTTGGCATCGAATCTGGTGTATTCTAAGCAAAAATAGGAAAACTTGTACGTTTCACAATAAACCGATTGATCCCGCCGCATCGGTCGCCTTTTATACTATTGGAAATTTTTAGGGAGAGAACACGATGAGCCGCATTGTCTACGTCAACGGAGAGTACCTCGCAGAAGAAGACGCGAAGATTTCAGTATTTGATCGCGGGTTTCTTTTTGCGGACGCCGTCTATGAAGTGTCTGCAGTTTTAAAGGGCAAACTTGTTGATAATGATGCTCACTTAAAGCGGCTTGCGCGCTCATTGGGTGAATTGAAGATGACGCCACCTGCGACGGGCGAAGAAATTGAAGCCATTCAAATGGAACTTATTCGCCACAATAGTATCGATGAGGGTGTTATTTATCTTCAGGCAACGCGTGGCGCTGCTGATCGTGACTTTGCTTTTCCAAAAAATTCGATACCATCACTGGTGATGTTTACACAAAAGAAATCACTGAGCCAAAATCCGGCAGCCGATGTTGGGATTACGGTTATTACGGTTCCGGATATCCGCTGGAAGCGCCGTGATATTAAGACCGTTGGCCTGTTGCCAGCATCAATGGCGAAACAAGCGGCTCTTGATGCGGGCGCGAATGATGCCTGGTTCGTTGAAGACGGCTTCGTAAATGAAGGGAGCTCGAACAACGCCTTCATCGTGACCCATGATGGAAAGATAGTGACGCGTCACCTGGGCACTGAAATCTTGCATGGCATCACACGCAAAAGCGTGATGGAGCTCGCCAAGCGCGAAAACCTGGAAATCGAAGAACGCCCCTTCACACCGGAAGAAGCGGCGGAAGCCCGTGAAGCGTTCTCAACGAGTGCCTCGGCATTCGTAATGCCTGTGGTCAAAATTGATGGCCACGTATTGGGGAATGGCGTACCCGGCCCTGTCTCGGAAAAAATGCGTAAGCTTTACGTTGAAATGGCGATGAAAGGATAATCAGTATGCGACTTCAAAATAAAACAGCCATCGTTGTTGGTGCTGGTCAGACGCCAGGGCAAACGCTTGGCAATGGCCGTGCTACAGCACTTCGATTTGCTCAAGAAGGCGCGCGTGTTCTTTGCATTGATATTGATGAAGAGCGTGCTCAAGATACAGTTCAGCAGATTAAGAATGAAGGTGGTGATGCCGAGGCTCTGGGCGTCGATGTGACGGATGAAGAAGCGTGCCAGAATGCAGTAGAGGTCGCGCGCAACAAATTTGGCCGCATAGATATACTCCACAACAACGTTGGCCGTTCTGAAGGTGATCGTAAGACCACTGAAATGGACGCTGATATGTGGGATACTTTGATGGCACTCAACATCAAATCCATGTTTTTGATGTGTAAGCATGTGCTTCCTGTGATGCAGGCACAAAAATCAGGCGCTATTATCAACGTGTCGTCGACGTCGTCGATGGCAGCACGCCAAACGGTGACCTATAAAACTTCGAAGGGTGCGGTAAATACATTCACGCAGCATTTGGCATTTGAGAATGCCCGGTTCGGGGTTCGTGCAAACGTGATCTTGCCGGGCCTTATGGACACACCTATGGCGATCGAACGCCGTGCGCGTGAGCAAGATGTTGATCGCAATGTTGTTCGTGACAGCCGGAACAAGTTGGTGCCGCTGCAAAATCAAATGGGGACAGCATGGGACGTGGCGAATGCAGCGTTATTCTTAGCTTCGGACGAAGCGCGCTATATCACCGGGGTCATGTTGCCCGTTGATGGTGGCTTGCTGATTAAAGTTGGCTAGTGTGGGGGTCTGATTTAAGCATTCCCGCTTTCTGGTTCCACACGTTCCGCCGTGCCTGCTGCGTTGAGGGCTTCTTCAAGCAACTGAGATGATAGTTCAGCAGTCACATTTGTTGGGGCATGTATCATACGTGCACGGACTGCGAGTGCCATCGCAGCGGCCTGCAAGACGTCGCCATTCCCGGTTTCGCCGCAAACTTTTATATCTTGATCAATAGCATCCAAGATCGCCGTTAAAAGCTGGTTCACACGTACGGGTGAAGCGGTACCGCTGTGCAGTGGAAAGGTGATATTGAGTGTGTCGCCGGTTGCAGTTTCAACACGGTAGGGTAAGGGACGCATGTTGGCCTCCAGAAATGATCGTTCCTTTATTATTGCATGAAACGAGTTTCAGACAACAAGCCTTGGCATCAAAAATATATCGACATCATCGTTGATGTGCGCATTGGATGAAACCGAGTTTTATCGTTTCACCAACAGTACGTTCGGCATACTCTGCGCCTTCGATACTCATTGCTCCGGAATATCCATGTTAAATAAAGGCACGCCAATATCAAAACCCGCTCCGTCGGCTTTACCAGCATTACTGGTAATTGGTGCATGTATTATATTGGCTGGCATGGACGTCACGGCGAAATATCTCGCGGCGCTAGGCGTACCTGTTCTGATGGTTGTTTGGGGACGATACTTTTTTCATACGGTGGTGACGTTCATCGTCTATGTCGCGGCGAAACGTTCCTTGAGTTTCTTGCACTCACGCCGCCCAAAGCTACAACTTATCCGCGCTGGCGCTTTGTTTATTGCGACAAGCTGTTTTTACGTTGCGATCACCAAGATGCAATTGGCTGATGCGGCAGCCATTCAATTTTTGGCACCCGTACTTGTGACGGCATTTTCTGGCTTATTCTTAGGAGAACGGGTGGGCTTCAGGCGTTGGTCGGCAGTTGCCGTTGCTTTTGCCGGCGTCATCGTGGTGGCGCAACCGGGATCTGGTGCAATAGGTGTATGGGGGCTATTGCCGTTGGTTACAGCTATGCTGCTTGCAATTTATTTGATTTTGACACGGATGGTCCGGATTGGTGAAAACCCGGATGCGACGATCTTTTATACAACGGCAGTCGGCGCAGTTGTCTTGAGCACTGCCGTGATGAGCGACTGGCAAGCGTTGAATGATTTTCAGTGGGGTTTAATGCTTCTGATGGGAAGTGCGGGTGCTCTTGGGCATTTCCTTTTAGTTAGAGCATTCCATGAAGCCGAGGCATCTGTCTTGGCCCCGTTTACTTATAGCCAGGTCGTGGGTGCTATTATTTGGGGATATATTGTCTTTGGTGATGTGCCCAGTCCTTGGACGTTCCTTGGCACATCGATGATTATGGGCAGTGGTATATACGTATGGTACCGGGAAATGACAATTTCCGGGCGCGCGTCATAAAATCTAATCTCAGGTGATCCTTGCGAAAGCCGGGACGGGCACGTAAAACCCGGGCCATGGCTCCACCACTTCTGACACTTACAAATATCGGCTTAACGTTTGGCGGCACCCCGTTGCTTGAGGGTGCTGAAATGTCTGTGTTTCCAGGGGCACGAATTTGCCTTGTTGGACGTAATGGTTCCGGAAAATCGACGTTTTTAAAAATTGCTGCCGGACTTGTCGAGGCCGATCAGGGCGAAGTTTTTCAGCAACCAGATACAACGGTCAGATACTTACCGCAAGAGCCTGATTTCTCGGGTTTTGCCGATGTGAATGCATATGTTGAAGCGGGCTTGGCGCCGGGTGATGAGCCTTATCGTGCGCAGCTTTTGATATCTGAGCTAGGTCTCAATGGGTACAAGAACCCGGCCACGATGTCGGGCGGTGAACGGAGGCGGGCCGCCTTGGCACGGACCTTAGCACCTGAACCAGACATTTTGCTTTTAGATGAGCCAACCAACCATCTGGACTTACCTGTAATCGAATGGCTAGAGCGTGAACTACGCCGTCGCCGCGCAGCCATGGTGCTGATTTCTCACGACCGTAGGTTCCTGGAGAATCTCTCTGATGTTGTGGTCTGGCTAGACCGTGGTCGAACAATCCGCTTGGACAAGGGCTTTAGCGCTTATGATACATGGCGTGATGAGATTCTTGAACAAGAAACAACAGAACGCCACAAACTTGATCGCAAGATTGTCCGAGAAATGTCTTGGATGAACAAAGGGGTCACGGCGCGTCGCAAACGAAATATGGGACGCCTGCGCGCCTTGGGTGATTTGCGTCAAATGCGTCGCGAGCAACGGAATGTTGCAGGCTCGGTTAAAATTACAACGACTGAGGCTGGGGCATCTGGCAAGCGGGTGATCGAGGCTCGAGGAATCTCAAAGAGTTACGATGATCGTAAGATTGTTGATGATTTTTCAATCCGAATTCTACGTGGTGATCGCGTTGGGATCATTGGGCCGAACGGTGCTGGTAAAACGACGCTCTTGAATATGCTCACCAGTGGTCTCGCGCCTGATGTGGGCATGGTTAAGCTTGGAACAACGCTAGAGATTGCGACATTGGATCAAAGCCGTGAATCTTTGTCCCCTGGCGTTTCGCTTCAAGAGGCGCTTACAAACGGTAGTGGTGACAGTGTGACGGTTGGTGGTCAACAGCGCCATGTGATCGGGTACATGAAAGACTTCTTGTTTGATCCATCGCAGGCACGAACAGCGGTTTCAGCACTTTCGGGAGGTGAACGTGGCAGGCTTATGCTGGCACGTGCGATGACACGACCTTCCAATATGCTGGTCCTGGACGAACCGACCAATGATCTTGATCTTGAGACCTTGGACTTGTTGCAGGAAATGATCGCGGAATATGTTGGGACTGTCATTGTTGTGAGCCACGATCGAGATTTTCTAGATCGTGTGGTAACGTCGACGGTTAATTATGAAGGCGAAGGACGATGGCTCGAATATGCCGGCGGTTATGCAGACATGGTGTCGCAACGTGGCCGCGACATGGAAGCTCGCTCGAAGGCAGAAGAAACTCAGGAAACTAACAAGCCGTCTAAATCGGGAAAATCGCGTGCAGCATCAAAAGCTAAGATGACGTTCAAAGATAAATACGCGTTGGAAACGTTGCCTGGAAAAATCAAAGATCTGGAAAAAGAGATCGCACGGTTGGGACAAGTTTTGGCTGATGCGACATTGTATACGCGCGATCCAGACGGGTTCGAAAAAGCAACAGCCGAGCATGGTGCCGCAACAGATGAAATGGCCGCTGCCGAAGAAGAATGGTTACGACTAGAGATGCTCCGCGAAGAGATAGATAACGCTTAATGCGTCACAACATTTGAGTTGGTATTCTCGCTCACTTGTACGTTTCTCGCCGTCGGTAAAACATAAAAGATATGACGCCCAATTTGCGTGACACGCTCTTTCTTCTTAGCCTAATACGGGTATACATAATCTGCATGATACCAAAGCGCACCTAGGGTTGGATCCTCTACGATGCCAGCTGTAGACAGTCTGGCCAGCGTATTCGCCCGGCGCCAGGATTCTGCATCTTTAGGCACATCTTTCTTACCATCGCACCACCATGAAAATTGGCAGCGATGGCGGCGAATTTCCCTACCTTGCCGGATCGGACAGGCCATGGCAGAACTAAATTACTCAAGCACCTGATGTATAAGGGGAATCTATCAATGAAGGCTGTGCGCAAAGCCGTTTTACCGGTTGCGGGTCTCGGGACACGATTTTTACCGGCAACGAAATGTATGCCCAAAGAGATGCTGCCGATCGTTGATAAACCTCTTATTCAGTATGCAATCGAGGAAGCGCAAGCCGCTGGTATCGCATCCATTATGCTGATTACCGGGCGCGGTAAAAATTTGATGGAAGATCATTTCGATCATGCCTTTGAGCTGGAGAGAACGCTGGAACTCCGCGGTCGCCTTAAGGAATTGGAGATCGTTCGCCAATTTCCAGAGCCCAGTACAATCAAATATACCCGACAACAACAGGCACTTGGGCTTGGTCATGCGATTTGGTGTGCACGTGATTTTGTAAATGACGATCCGTTCGCCGTTATCTTGCCTGACGACATGGTGTTGGCAGAACGTGGCTGTCTCAGTCAGATGATGGATGCTTACAATGATGTTGGCGGTAATATTGTCGCTGTCACTGAAGTGCCGCGCGAACATACGAATCGCTATGGTATTCTTGATGTTGAGAGTGATGATGGCCGATTGGCAAAAGCGCGTGGCTTGGTTGAAAAACCAGATCCAGCTGACGCCCCGTCAACGTTATCAATTATTGGGCGTTACATCCTGCAGCCAGGCGTATTTGCACATCTTGATAAAAAACAAGCTGGCGCTGGTGGTGAGATCCAACTGACGGACGCCATCGCTGAGACCTTAGACAGCACACCGTTTCATGGCCTCCGTTACGAGGGGCGGCGTTTTGATTGTGGATCGAAGTCTGGATTTATCGCAGCGAATGTCGCTTATGCCCTTGAACGTGAAGACATGGCGAGTGACGTGCGATTGGCGCTTAGCGAGATCATGGATTGAGTTTCAACGAGATGCTTTAGTTCAGCGGACTATATCGGTGCTAGAACGCAGTAAATGAGACAAAAACTGTTGTGTGTATCTCGACAAATTTTACGCCACGTTTATTCTGACGTATGATCAAATTACATGAAGGCCTAAGATTATGACTGAGCAACCCATGGGTAGTCCTGACGATGCATCTGGTGCACCTGCAGGCGGCGTAGAAAGTACACCGGTCCGCGCGACGATTCCTCCTCATGAGATTGGTTCAGTTTCACTTTCGCCAACAGGGAAGTTCGAAGCTGGAAGTTATCAGACCTTCACGCTTGTCTATACCGCTGGTAAATTCGGCATTGATGACTCAGGTTCAATGCGGATTTGCTTCCGGTTTGCGAGTGATCAAACCCGGCCTCAATTCGATGATCCAAAACGTGCAAACTACACAACAATTGTTGCGTCTAATAATGCGGTTCTTCAGTACCACTATGACCCAAAAGGGAATGTTCGTCCTTGGGACCGGGCGTTATATATCAAGGTTGTTAAAGGCTTCTTGCGCGAAGGCGATACGATCACAGTTAAATTCGGCGAGACATCCGAAGGGTCGCCTGGAATGCGACTGCAGACTTTCAATGAAGATACATTCGAATTTCATACACTGATTGATCCGATTGCGACCTATTGCTACCAGCCGGTCCCGGTCCAACCAACCATTCAAATTGTTGCAGGTAAGCCAGAATTCTACTTGGCTGTCGCGCCAACGCTGTTGGATGAAAGTGAGAAATTTGACCTCAAAATGAAGGGCGAAGATCGTTGGGGAAATCCGACGGATCAATGCGATGCGACATTTAAACTCCGTGCCGTTGGCAACGTTGAGGTTAAAGGTTTGCCAGATCAAGTCACATTCAAGCCGGGTACATTCGCGATAATCATTGAAGGTCTAAGCGTTGCTGGTCCGGGTGAAGTTGCAATCGAGTTGTTGGACGACGACGGCAATGTTGCGTCGACGTCGAACCCGATTCGCGCTCAGGCAGCAGGCCCGCTGAAACATTATTGGGGTGACTTGCATGGTCAATCTGAAGAAACTATTGGTACTGGCAGTGCTCGGCAGTACTTTGAGTATGCACGCGACCGTGCATTCGTTGATGCAACGGGTCATCAGGGCAACGATTTTCAGATCACGTCACCATTCTGGCTTCAGCTGGATGAGCTATGCAAAGAGTTTGATAAGCCTGGCAGCTTTGTCGCTATTCCAGGTTACGAATGGTCTGGTAATACAGGCCTTGGCGGTGACCGGAATATCTATTTCCCAGATGAGGGACGGACGTTGCGTCGTTCATCGCATGCACTTGTCCAAGACCACACAGACATCGATACAGATGCGAATAGCGCCGCAGAGTTATTCGAGGCCCTTGCTGAAAACAAAGAATGGGATGTGGTTGGATATGCCCACTGCGGTGGACGCTATGCCGACGTGAAGCTTGCGCATGATGGCCGCTTTGAGAAGTCTATGGAAGTCCACAGCTCGTGGGGCAGCTTCGAATGGCTCGTACAGGACGCATTTGAGATGGGTTACCGGGTCGGCATCGTCTCGAACTCTGATGGTCACAAGGGTCGACCGGGTGCTAGTTATCCAGGCGCGTCTCTGTTTGGCGCCGTTGGTGGTTTAACGTGTTTTATTACCAACGAATTATCTCGTGATGCGATATTGGATTCGATGCGAAAGCGTCATCATTACGGCACGACCGGCGGCCATGACAGCCGTATGTTCATCGATATAAAAACGTCCTTCTCAGAACCTGCGACGCTTTATCATGATGATCCTCGTTATGGTGACGTTGAAGGAACGAGCGCTTCCGAAGCGATCATGGGCGATATTGTGCATTTACCGTTAGGTGAAGCTGAGCTCCACGTCGATATTCAAACGGCGTCTCCGATTGAACGTGTTGATATCTTTAATGGTCTTGAACATGTCGAGACTGTACGACCTTACACAAACGATGATCTTGGCAATCGTATCCGGGTCATGTGGGAAGGTGCTGAATACCGCGGCCGTTTCCGCCAGGTCATTTGGGACGGCGAAGCACATATTTCTGACAATAAGATCATTGATGCCAAAGCGTTTAATTTCTTCAACAAAGATAAGACGTTGGATCAGACCAGTGAGACATCTTTGGCGTGGCGTGCGTTGACGACTGGCAATATCGGCGGTTTCGATATGTGGGTTGAAGATGCCTATGCGGGAACGTTGAAAATTGAGACGCCGCTGGTGAAATGTGGTGTGCCACTTGAAGACATCGGCTTTGAAGACGAAATCTTTGATAAAAGCGATATTCTGCCACGTTATCTGAAAGTGTTCCGTCTGCCGGCTGAAAACTCCCATAAGAAGATAACGTTTACGCGGAAAATCAACCTCAAAGACAGTGGTGACAATCCGATCTTCATCCGTTTGACCCAGGAAGACGGCACTTTGGCGTGGACCAGCCCAACGTATATCTATCGCTAGACCTGCTTTAGCGAATTACGGTGGAAAAAGTTATGCCTAGGGAGTAGGTTCCTGCCAAATCCATGTTTTTGTTGGCTTCGGTGGCAACGCCTCCCAGCTGACATCTAGAAAAGGCAGTTGCATCGTTATGAAAGCTTCGCAGATCGGTATTCAGGTGATGAGGGAAATGCCCTCGGACGCAGACGACATAGCGCAAGCGTGGTTGTTGCGTGGTGGGTATATTCATCGTCATGCGGCGGGCATATTTTGCTTCTCTAGTTTAATGTACCGGGTCGAGGAAAAAGTCTCAAAAATTATTTCTGAAGAGATTACCCGAAATGGCGGGATGCAGGTTCGTCTACCAATTTTGCAAAGCGCTGAGATTTGGCAACAATCTGGCCGTTGGGCAGTTTATGAGCACGAGAAACTGATGTTTAAATCAGAAGATCGTAAAGGCCGCATATTTGGTATGAGCCCGACCGCCGAAGAAGTTGTGTGCGATTTCGCAAAGCACTTGATTCGCAGCCCTGCGCAAATGCCCCTCAATTTGTTCCAACAGAACCTGAAGTTTCGAGATGAACTCCGCCCTCGTTCAGGATTACTGCGCTCGCGTGAATTCATCATGATGGACGCTTATAGCTTTGATCTGGATAATGATGGGCTTGATCTTTCTTATCGGAAAATGCGCCAAGCCTATCATGCCGTATATAAGAAAATGGCATTTGATTACATGATCGTTCAGGCCGACTCGGGCGCTATCGGCGGCTCGGCCTCGGAAGAATTCATGGCAACGAGCGAAGCTGGCGAAGATACGCTTTTATATAGCGAAAACTACGCGGCAAACCTTGAGCGTGCCGTAAGCCAAACACCTGCTGGTGAAAAAGCTGAAGACGGCGAGATGAAAATCATTGAGACACCGGATTCAGAAACAATTGTTAAAGTTGCTGATTTTGTCGGCGTCGCACCGTCTGCTGTGCTGAAGACTTTGGTGTTTGATCTTGTTTATCAAGACAAGACTGAGCCAATCATTGTACTGATCCGTGGCGATTGTGATGTGAACGCAGTTAAGCTAAGCAACCATTTTGGTGCGATTGCGGCTCAGCCATCAGATGCAGATACTGTTCACAAAGTTACAGGATGCGCGCCTGGCTACGTTGGGCCGATTGGTCTTAAACCTGGTGTGAAGATGATTGCGGACACGTCACTTGAGGGGGTCACAAGTCTGGTGTCTGGATGTTGCGAAGCTGGTAAGCACGCTGTTCATACAATGCCTGGCCGTGACTTCGATATGCCAGAAACTGTAGATTTGCGAATGGCGCGTGTGGGCGAGATTGGCCCGGATGGTGTGCCGTTACTACAATGCAAAGGTATCGAGATTGGGCATGTGTTCAAGTTAGGCACAAAATATTCCGAAGCCTTGAGTGCTGGTGTGACAGATTCCAATCAAAAGTTTCAAAATTTCCACATGGGCTGTTACGGCATTGGTACAACGCGGATTTTACAAACGCTTGTGGACCAGAATTGTGATCAGGATACAGGCATTAAATGGCCTGTCATCATTGCGCCATATCATGCGCATCTGGTTCCTGTGAAGGCAGACAATCCTGAAATGATGGCCGCAGCTGAGAAAATGGCTGCCGAGCTTGAAGCACGCGGTTGCGAGTGTGTCGTTGATGATCGAAAAGGCAGCATGGGCTCAAAGCTCAAAGATGGAGAAATCCTAGGCTTCCCACTTCGTGTTGTCTTCGGTCGCGACCTCGCTGACGGCAAAGTTGAGATTTATAACAGATTGACGGACGAGAAAGACACCGTGACGTTGGAAGAAGCCGTTGAACGTTTATCTGGTTTCGTCACAAGCGAAATCGCCGCCGCCAATGCACGCCGTGATGCGGTGGTTGCGGAGTCGTTTTAAGCGTCAGCTTTATTCATCTCAGCAGCCAGCAATTCATAGGATCGTTCGCGATCTTGCTGGGCGTGGGTCCAGGTGAGTATGACAACTTCATCGATATCTAACTTTGTCGCCAAAGACTGAAGTCGCGCATAGACATCTGGTGCTGTGCCATAAATGGCAGTTTCATATAGGTTGTCCATGCGCCGCTGTTCTGGTGGGCTGTAATCAAAATCTTTAATGGCATCTGAACTTTGAATATTCCGAAGCTCGCCATAATCTCGACGCGCTTTCCAATGTGCGCGCGGTGAAAATAAACGTGTAGCATCTTCTTGCGTCTCAGCCGCTAACGCCCAAACGCACACATTGGCGATGGGCTCAGGGAAGCGAGGGCTTGGTTTATAATTCTCACGGTAGACAGAGAATGCTCTCTCAACGCCTTGGCCATCAGTAATAAAATGCGCAAAGCAATAGGGTAGGCCAAAATATGCCGCAACTTGTGCGCCATAATCTGATGTCCCCAACATCCATACGTCTGGTGATGTCTCGCCTTTTGGGTGAGCAACGAGACCAGTATGAGGATGTCTGTCGATAAGTGGCTCGTCCGTGACCCAAGCCATCAAGTCGCGCACATTTTCTGGAAAATGCTCTGCAGCCTGACCGGCATTCGGGTTCATCGCATAAGCCGTTTTCTGGTCAGACCCCGGTGCGCGACCAAGCCCCAGATCAATCCGACCTGGCGCGATGGCGTCCAGGACACGGAATTGTTCTGCGACTTTAAATGGCGCATAATGTGGTAGCATGACACCGGCACTGCCAATTCGAATGCGGGACGTCGATTGTCCGATAGCCGCCATCATAATCTCAGGCGCGGTGCCTACGATGGTTGGATGGTTATGATGTTCTGATACCCAGAACCGTGCGTACCCTAAATCCTCACAACGCTTCGCCAACGCAATAGTATCTCGAATGGATTGCGCCTCTGAAACGCCTTCAGCAGCGATGGATTGATCAAGGACAGAAAGTTTGAGCATCAGCTCTCAGCATCCGCATCATCAAAGGCTTTCTTAACATTACGCATTGTGTCGAGTGCTGCGGGGATGCCGCAATAAATCGCTGTATGTAAGGCAACTTCAGCGATCTCTTCACGCGTGCAACCATTATTCAATGCGCCCTTTAAGTGAACAGATAGTTCGTGTGGACGGTTAAGCGCAGTCAGCATGCCGATATTGATAAGGCTTCTCGTGCGTCGATCTAAAACATCGCGCGCCCAGGTTGCGCCCCAGCCATATTCATTAACGAGATCTTGCAATGGCCGGGTTACATCATCTGTGGCTGCAACAGACCGGTCTACATACTCATCTCCAAGGACTTCACGGCGGACCTTCATGCCTGCGTCATAACGTTCTTTATCCATGGTAAAACTCTCTTCCTTGTTCTTTGGTTAGATGTGCTTCTATTAATGTGGGGTGTGCCTGGGCGTTATCCAAGAAGCAGGTGCTCATTTGCTTTAATATGATGATGTTAGACTAAAACTTTGGGAGGTGCAGCGGTTGTGCCGCGCAGAACGAGGTTTGTTGATAACTGCACGCGATCTTCAATAGGCTTCCCCGCAGCCTTGTTCAAAATATAACGTGCAGCCTCTGCGCCCATTCGTTTGCTTGGGACGTGAACTGTCGTCAGACCTGGTGGTAAATATTCTGCCATCGGGAGATCGTCAAATTCAACAATTGAGAGATCATCCGGAATTGAGATGCCTCGATGCTGCGCTTCTAACATAGCGCCAATGGCCAATACATCATTACCGCAGAAAATTGCTGTGGGGCGTTCATCAAGCGGTTGATCTATTAATTGTCGCAAGCCTTATCGCCCGCCGGCTAATTCATAAGGCTGCTCAATGACATTATGGGAATGTAATTGTAATCCATGCGTGACTAATGCGTCGTGGATACCTGCGACACGTTCTCGTGCCCGGTCATTTCCAGTTGTGATGCCAGCAATCACGCCGATGCGTGTATGTCCAAGGCCTATGAGATGGTTCCCGACTTCGTTTGAAGCAGCGACGTTATCAAAGCCTATGCAGGGCAGGATAGAGCTATCTGAATACGTCCATGTCATGACGAATGGGCATTGTTGACGATGTAAAAGCTCGAGTGTTTCTGGTGTATGGTCACGCCCAAAAAGGATCAATCCATCGACGCCCTGTCCAATAAGTTTTTGAATCTGTCGGTGTTCCTGGTCGGTGTCATAGTTTGTTACGGCGAGGAGGAGAGTATAGCCCGCGTCAACAAGAACGCTCTCAATTGCATTCACGCCGCTCGCAAAAATTGCACTTTCCAAAGTTGGGATAAGGGCACCAATCGTATAGCTTTTTGATGAAGCCAGTTCCCGTGCGGCGCCGTGCCGGACATATCCCAATGCGTCGATTTGAGCTTGGACAAGTTCACGCAAGGCAGGGCGAACGTTCTCAGGATTATTGATTACCCGCGATACCGTCGCTGTCGATACGTTCACGGCATCCGCAATGTCTTGAAGCGTCGGCGTGGAAACTGGTTTCATAAATATGCCTGAATAATCCGTTTGGTAGACAACTTTGTTCCATTCGCGTTGTGCGAACACAGGAAATAATATTGACTCATATTAATAGGCATGTCACGTTATTGTAAGCGCTTACATTGATGTATATAAAGGGATTGAGAAAATTTTAACCACACACTTCCCCGACGCAATATTCAATCTAAACCATGACTGACAAACCGAAAATTGATGAGTTTTGGCTAGATGATCAGGTAGCTCTTGTTACTGGCGCTTCATCTGGCATAGGTCAGCATATGGCCTATGCGCTTGCTAAGGCAGGCGCAAAAGTCGTGCTTGTGGGCCGAGATCAAGAGCGACTTTCGAAAACGGAATCGTCTGTTCGTGATGATGGCGGACAAGCGTCAGTTGTTGCCATCGATCTAGGTGATCGGGATATTATTCAGGATTTGTATGCGCAGGCGTCTCGTACATTTGGTGCACCAACAATCTTGGTGAATGCTGCTGGTGTCAATCATAGGGAGCCTTGGGAAGACGTCTCAATGGAGACCTGGAACCAAACGATACATCTAAATCTAACGGTGCCATTTTTCTTGGCGCGGGCGTGTGTGCCAGGCATGACACAGCAAGGTTATGGACGGATCATCAACATCGCATCGTTACAAAGCTACCGCGCGTTTGCGAATAGTATGCCCTACGGTGCATCGAAGGGTGGCGTTGTTCAGTTAACGCGAGCGATGGCTGAGGCTTGGTCGAAAGATGGGATTACGACCAATGCGATTGCGCCTGGATTTTTCCCAACCGGGCTAACGGCACCGGTTTTCAATGATCCAGAGATATCTGCTCACAATGCAAACATGACGGCGATTGGCCGCAATGGCAGTCTGAATGACTTAGATGGCATAACCGTATTTCTATCATCGCCTGCATCAGCCTATATCACAGGACAGACAATCCCTGTCGATGGTGGATACACAGCAAAGTAACAATTATTGGAGACACGCTCATGAAGGCGCTCGTTTATACAGGACCTAAAACTATCCAATTCCAAGAAGCGTCTGAGCCGATGGCAGGTATAGGTGATGTGCTTATCGAAGTGAATGCGGTGGGGATTTGTGGTTCTGATATGCATGCATTTATGGGGCATGACGACAGGCGCCCAGCACCGCTTATTCTTGGGCATGAAGCTGCTGGCATTATACGCGGTGGTAACGATGAGGGTATGCGAGTTGTTATAAATCCACTTGTGACTTGCGGGCATTGCAGTGATTGCCTTTCTGGCCGAGAAAATTTATGTGCAGAGCGAGAAATTATTTCTATGCCGCCACGACAGGGTGCTTTTGCAGAACGCCTGATTGTACCGCGTCGGAATATCATCGAAGTCCCTGATAACCTTGATCTGATCCATGCCTCATTAGCTGAGCCATTGGCGACGTCATGGCATGGCGTGGTCTTGGCATCACGACACGCGAGCCGACCTATCTCTGAGGCAAGTGCTTTGGTGATGGGAAGTGGTGCAGTAGGGTTAGGTGCTGCGTTGGCATTACGTGCATTCGGATGCGCTGACGTGACGATTGCGGAAACTAATCCATTAAGACGCAAAACTGCTGAAAATGCCGGTTTTTCGAAAATTGTTGATCCAACAGTTGAAGGCTCATTGGATCAAGGCAGCGCTGAAATCGTGATAGATGCGGTCGGGAACAAACATACAAGGGCGGGCGCTATAAATGCGGCACGGCCGGGCGGTGTCATTGTGCATATTGGTCTTGGCGATGGTGTTGATGGATTTGATGCACGCCGCTTAACCCTCCAAGAAATAGCTTTCGTTGGAGCTTATACATATACGATGACAGATTTTCATGCCACGGTAGCCGCTATGGCATCGGGTGCCCTTGGTGATTTGGATTGGATGGAAGAGCGTCCTCTTTCCGATGGCGTAGCAGCTTTTGATGATCTGCTAAATGGTCGGACAGGTGCTGCAAAAATCGTATTGAACCCATTTTCATAAGTATGAAAAATTTATAAAACTAAACAGTAACTGTTATCTTATCAGTTCATTCAATGCTCGTTAAAAAAGGTTTGGAAATGGCTGATTTACCAGCGTCTGCACGTGTCGTCATTATTGGTGGTGGCGTTGTTGGCGTTTCTGCACTTTACCATTTGGCCAAGGCGGGTTGGACTGATTGTGTGCTCCTTGAAAAGAACGAGCTGACAGCAGGGTCAACCTGGCATGCTGCGGGAAATATTCCGACGTTTTCGAATTCTTGGGTCATCGCGAACATGCAGCGGTATTCGACAGAACTTTATTGCCGACTTGGCGAAGAAGTTGATTACCCAATGAATTACCATGTCACGGACTCTGTTCGATTAGCGCATTCTAAACAGCGTATGCAGGAGTTTGAACGCGCAGCTGGTATGGCCCGAATGTAGGGTATGGAATATCAGATTATTTCGCCTTATGAACTTAAAGAACTATATCCGTTTATTGAGACACATGATCTTGAAGGTGCTTTATGTGACAAGTACGACGGCGACATTGATCCAGCACAATTAACGCAAGCGCTCGCGAAAGACGGTGATGATGTTTCACTTGAATCCCGTGAGCAATGGGAACGAGAAGGGCCATGGTTCCGCCGTGTGCGTGAAGAATGCCATGCCGTACATGATGCCGCAGGTATTCTGGATATCTCTGGGTTCACACGCATTCAGGTTACTGGCCCAGGTGCACGTTATTGGTTGTCGAGTATGACGACAGGCAAGGTGCCATCTGCCGGACGTATTGGTCTTGCGTACTTTACAGATGAGAAGGGGCGGATCATTACAGAGATGTTGGTGATGGCGGAAGAAGACGGCTTCCTTCTCATTGGAGCAGCGGCGGCTGAGTGGCATGATCGTGATTGGCTTGCAGCACATTTACCAACGGATGGGTCGGTGACACTTACAGGCATAACTGAAAAGTACTGCTGTCACTTGCTTACAGGTCCGAAAGCCCGTGAGTTTCTTGCAGGCATAACGATAGGTGACTTATCGAGTCGCTGGCTCACACATCAGAATGCAGAAATTGATGGCAAGCCATGTCGCTTGGCACGTGTGTCGTTTGCAGGCGAGTTGGGTTGGGAAATCCATACGGCAATTGATGATACACCAACGGTCTATGACGCAGTTCTGAAGGCAGGTGCACCACATAACTTAAAGCCGATTGGGATGTTTGCGCTTGATAGTCTTCGTCTTGAGAAAGGGTATCGCGGTTGGAAGAGTGACCTTTTAGCAGATTATAATATCTGGGATGTGGGGCTTGATCGATTTGTCGACACCACAAAAGAAGCATTCATTGGTCGCGACGCAATTATGAATGCAGGTGAGCCGATAAAACAGTTTGTCGCGATGACAATTGAAGGCAATGCATGCGATGCGCCTTATATGTAGGGCGTCTATAAAGGCGATGAAATCGTTGGCGAAATCACATCTTCGGGTTGGGGGTATCGCATAAACAAAGCATTAGGATTGGGAATAATTCGTGCAGATTTTGCTGTGCCAGGCACAACCCTTGAAGTCGATATATTTGGAGAGCGGTTTAGCGCAACCGTTCAAGGTGATCTATCGACGTGGGATCCGAAAAACGAGCGTATAAGAGCTCAGGGTTAATTCCTAGAACCTCTCATGACGACATTGCGGCGCGATCACGAATGACAAAATGCTTGGTCGTTGTCTCGATCACGTCTCAGTAACCCCGTAATCCATTGGGGATTAAAAACGCATCACCAGCTTTATGAGTTTTGGCGTTGCCATCTTCGTCGATCAGACGAACGTGACCTTCCAAGATCATGCAGAACTCATCACAATCAGTAAAAGCATGCCATTTGCCGGGCGTGCTCGTCCATGTCCTGGCGATTAATGCACCATCTGGACTTTCGAAGCACATCTGTGTCGAGTGATGAGGGTCTCCCTCAACAAAGCGATCAGGTAAATCTGAAAGGCGGCGTTTGGTGTCACTCAGTGGTGTATCTGAAAAAGAGATTACTGAAGTTTTTTCCATTCACACCTCACATCATTTCGTCTTGGAAGTGGTACCAAAGACACATAAATCGCTGACCTAACCGACGGAACGGCGACAAAATACCATGACTGGGGAGCGGTGAGGTAAAGATTGGAAGGTCTAGGCCTTGAGCTTTCCCTGCAAACATTTGTGCCATGCGTCGTCCCGCTTGCGCAGAATACATTACGCCGTTACCGCCATAGCCCATCGCATAGTAGATCGTCCGATCTGGATCTGGTTGGAAGGCCCTTGGCATCATGTCATGACTGACATCGACCCACCCCCACCAGGAGTAATCAAGATCGATCCCCTCAAGTGCTGGGAACTTTCGATATAACCCCGCTTGTAGCGCATTCAGGTGTTTTGGGTTTTCCGCATCATCTCCAGTGACAGCACTGCGACTCCCAATCTGGACGCGATCATCAGGTAAGAAGCGGTAATAATGCCGAAGAGTGCGGGTATCAGTTAGTGGCGAGCGCACCTGGAATCCACAGGCTTCCTTTTCATCGTCATCAAGAGGCCGTATTGTGATTGAGTTTGAAAGAATTGGCATCAACCGATTCTTTGTACGGTTATTTAGGGCCGCAGGTGTATATCCTGCTGTTGCTAAAGCAACTGAGCGTGCGCGAACTGTGCCGCCTGGGGTGGTTAAATGATGGACACCATCGACAACTTTCCATCCCATGACCGGGCTCGCTGGATGGATTGTGGCACCAAGTTTGCACGCTAAATTAATATAGCCGAATGCGAGTTTAGCGGCATGGATTGATATGCCGTCTGGTTTAAACATCGCGCCCGCAGCTTCCTGATCTTTAACGAATTTTTTGTGCAATTCATCACGGCCCATGATGCGTGAATCATAGCCAAAGACGTCATTCAAAAGTTTCGACTCTTTCTCCAATTTTGGCATGACACCTGGTTTGTGTGCGATATAAAAATGCCCACCATCTTGTGGTTCACAATCGAATTCGCCAGAACCGATCAGGTCGCGAAATACGTCGAAAGCTTCAACGATTTCAGCGTGCATTTTTTGGCAACGTCAACGCCCCAACGATCAATTCATTGAGAGCGCTTTAGGCGGCCAGATGAAATTTGAGCTTGTCCACCGTTACGTGTTGAACATCCCCAAGCGACAGTGTTTGCTTCTAACACCGTTGCTTGAATACCGTGTTCTTTTGCAAGATGTATTGCGCAAGACAGACCGGTATAGCCGGACCCAACAACAACCACATCGACATCCATATCACCTGATATAGGGCCGTCATCTTCTGGAGGGGCACCTGCCGAACCAATCCAGTACGTAGGTACATAATCGCGTTTATGACTTGGCACAGCGTCGACAAGTGGGTCGTAATGCGGATCGTAACTATCACGTGGCCAGTGTTTAGGGCGTAATGGATGCGGCATAAGTCAATCCCCCAATAAAGAATGCAATCCTTCGAATTATGCTTTTTGAAGTGGGCGGTCTTTGCGGAACGCTTGCTTTGCTACAATTTTGCCATCACGAAGTGAGAACAGATCCGCACCTTGTGCTTCAACTCGTGTGCCATCAGCGTTTGTGCCAGAGAAAACCCACTCTGAAACGGCGCGGTCACCATGTACAAAATGACTGTGATGATCCCAATGGGCATCCGTCATGCCAGCCCATATAGCTGAAAAAGCCTTGGCAATCGCTTCAGCGCCTTCAATTTTATTTCCGTAAACTTCAGGTCCACCTACGGTATAAAATACGCAATCATCAGCGAAGCATTTCATCACACCATCAACGTCATGGCGGTTAAATGCATTAAATGTTGCGGCGAGGTCGTCAGCGGTCAATTGGTCAGACATATATTCTAGTCCCAGGTAAATTTGTGGTTAAACATGAAAGTCCCGGCTCTGGCGTTTCATGTCACCATGAAAAAATCGCGGCCGCGAACTCTGCCTAAATAGGGCAAGTCCGCTGACCGCGATACATCCAGGATCACGAGTTTCTTAGGTCCAGATTCTGATCAAGCCATCACTGTGACAAGACCATTATCTGATAAACGTTCTCTAATTGATCAGCTTTTACCTTTCCATGGCACCAGCCAGTTTTCAGCCATCCGCATCAAAATATCGATGCTGTATCCAATGACACCAATCAAGATGATACCCATAATGACGATGTCGGTGTTTTGGAACTTGGATGCCGCAATAATCATTTTGCCAGCACCTTTTTCAGCAGCGACGAGTTCGGCAGCCACAACAGTTCCCCAGCAAACGCCCATGGCAACTCGGGCACCTGTAAAGATTTCAGGTAATGAGTTTGGGACGATAATCTTGGTCAAAAGCTGCGTTTTGGATGCACCCAAAGAATAGGCGGCATGCACTTTGGAAATGTTGACACCTGAGACACCCGCACGCGCTGCAATTGTCATGATCCAGAGAGCGGCTAGGAACAGAAGCGAAATTTTTCCTGTTTCCCAAATGCCAAACCAGATAATGACAAGCGGAATAAGTGCGAGTGGTGGCACCGGACGCATGAATTCAACGATGGGGTCGAACCAACCGCGGAACCAGCTTGAGAGCCCCATAGCGTAACCAAGAGGGATGCCAACCAGGCTACCAAGGATGAAGCCAAGAATGACGCGATAAAGCGACCAGCCAAGGTTTTCAGACAACGTGACGTTTTGATAACCGACATCGGCAATTTCAATAAGGCGGCCCCATACATCTTCAGGCGCAGGAAGCCAGATTGGCTCCATTTGCCAACCTTTACCAGGTTCGAACACGAGGCTACCTTTGCGCGTCATCCGGACTTGGCCATCTGATACATCCACAAAACCATTTGGCGAGATTGCCTGACCATCGATCATCGTAACCCGATAACCATCGACCTTGCCTCCATCATCGTTGTTTTGGACTTTGGTTGGATTGCTCGTACGCCAAGCAGCAACTTTCATGACATCGTCTTTAGCAAAGCCATCATTACCCGATGCAGGAATTTCTGGCTTTTCGACAGTGTCATTAAGTTTGTGAACTCTGATATGTACCGTCGCTGTATCTGTCTGCTTGTCCGCATTTTCAGCTGTGTACGTAAACGAGGTATCACCTACATATGGACCTGGTGCATGGATCGGTGTTAGGCTTGATCCGGTAAACGCGCCCCATAGGAAGAAGATAGATAATACTGAGATAATAGATGCAGTTCGGTTCGCCGTGACCGCGCTTTCATCACCAAACGTAACCGTCTTGAGGCTGGTGAAGTCTTTTGTGCTCGTCGTAAAACGCTTTATCTGACTGTAGATAATCATCGCGACAAAAAAGATAAGTATGTAAATGATCAGGATAGTCATTTTGATTCCTCCTGATGGCCCATGATTTCTTCTTCCATATCCCAAATCATAGTGAGAATTTCTTCACGACGATCATTAAACTCTGGATGTTTTTTGACTTCACGGAGATCAGCATCAACACCTTCTTTGGCAAATGGCAGATTGTATTCTTTATGAATACGTCCAGGTCGTGGCGCCATTACAACAAGACGTTCACCGAGCAGAAGGGCTTCTTCCACAGAGTGTGTGATCAAAACAATGGTTTTACCTGTTTCTTTCCAGAGCTTAAGGACAAGCCCTTGCATCTTTTCACGTGTAAGCGCGTCCAGTGCCCCAAGTGGCTCATCCATCAAAATGACATCAGGCTCGTTGGCTAGGCAACGCGCCAATGCAACACGTTGCTGCATACCACCTGAAAGTTCGTAAACGGCTTTTTCTTTAAAGTCACCGAGGCCGACTGTGTTCAATAGATGATCTACAATTTCATCAGTCTCTTTTTTTGGCATGCCCTTCATGGCGGGGCCGAATGCAACATTGCTTCGAACGTTCATCCATTCGAACAATGCGCCTTTCTGAAAGACCATGCCGCGTTCCGGGTGTGGCCCCGTTACGTTATGCCCGTTCAATCTGACCACCCCGTCTGTGGGGGCCAAGAAACCTGCAAGAATATTCAAAAGTGTTGTCTTCCCGCAACCCGAAGGCCCAAGAACAGACATCAACTCACCTTGTTTTAATTGTAAAGAAACGTTCTCAAGTGCTTGCACTGCGTCACCACCGGGTAGCTCAAAGCGCATCGAAATATTATCAATCTCTAATCCGGACATTGGCAACGACCTCTCATGGAGTATGGGCCAATGGCATTCGCGCCGATTTTTATATTTTTATTGAAAGGCCAGTGTTGGCCTAAAGTGGCACGATACCCCCCTGAAACGAAATCTGGCCGCCTCTCAATTGAGGCGACCAGATAATCGCATTACATTTTGGCTGCAGCAGCCAAATAGCTAGCATCAACAGCGCTATCATAGCTTGGACGAGCTTTGTCGATTGTACCCTGCTCAACAAAGAAGTCAGCGACTTCTTTAAGGAATTTCTGCGTTCCACCACCAAGCCACTTTGCGCTCAATTGCTCTTCAACCGTTGGGAAGGCAAAGCCATTCAACGTAGCGACCGTTGCTTCAACGTCCATACCAGCAGCTTTTGCAATGATAGGAGTCATCATCTTAGCGCCACCGCCTGCATACTTGGCATTCATGTCAGCAGTGACTTTAAGAAACTTGCTTAAAAGCTCAGCATTTTCCTTGGCCCATGATGTCGATACGGTTGTTGCATCGAAAACCTGAATACCAAGTGCTTCTTTTTCTGCACCTGTTAGAAGCACGTTGCCATGCTCTTTCATGCGGCGAAGTGCACCACCCCAACCGCAAACCAAATCGAGGTTACCGTTTGCGAATGCAGCAGCGCCGTCAGGTGGAGCCATGTCGACGATTTTCATCGTTGATGTGTCGACACCAAAGTGAACCATCTGCTTGAGGAATCCATAATGCGCGGCTGTTCCAAGCGGCACACCAACTGTCTTGCCATTAAGCTCTTTTGCGTTTGTCTTGTCGATCTCGTGGCTGGCACGAACGACGCAGTTATCGTTTTCAGAGTACGATACGGCGACATCGACAACTTGCAAATCTTGACCTGCAGAAGTCGCAACAACGAAAGGTGGAATGCCTTGGCTGAATGAAATGTGAACATCACCAGATGCCATTGCTGCAGACATTGCAGTACCAGCATCGAAAGAACGCCAATTGATCTTAACGCCCAGCTCTTTCTCATAGACTTTTTCAGCCTGAGCGAACTGGTTCGGTGTTGGCCATTCTAGAAAGTAAGCCACGGTGAGTTCGTCCAGAGCAAGTGCGTTAGACGTTAGCCCAAGCAATGCTACGGCACCTGTTGCGGCACCGAGTAGTTTTTTATTCATATTGAAGTCTCCCTTGTTTTATCGACGCAATACATGCGTCATTGCTCAATTATTTTTTACTTATGCCCCCGCGTGTGGAGCTCGTTTATTGATCGTGTGTAGTGCTTAGTAACATCTACTAAAATAACTTTACGCAGATTAAAGCATCAACACGAGCAAAATGATATAGATCGTGCCATATCCCCTATAGGGCCAAAAATGGGCTATCCATAGGGGCAATAAGTCATTTTTGACCCATTGTAGTTAGGCCATATACTTCCGATATATAGGCTCAAGAATAGATTTGAAGTGATAAACACACAGTCGTTGGCGATTACGAGCCAATGAGACGGACAAATAGAAAAACCGTGCTGATCAGGCATACATAAACAGGAGGAATTTCGATGGATGCGAGAATGGATGGCAGAAATGCTATTATTACAGGGGGAAGCGCGGGCCTAGGTAAAGCAATTGCCAAAGAGTATATTCGCTCAGGCGCAAATGTTGCGATTGTTGCACGTCGGCAAGAAGTCCTGGATGCGGCTAAAGCTGAAATTCAAGCTGAAGGTAGCGGAAAAGTAATCGCAATCTCTGCTGACATCAGATTGCCAGAAGAGTGCGTGCGCGTTGTCGCTGAAACCGAGAAAGAACTCGGTGTTACTGATGTCCTCGTGAATAATGCCGGCACGTCGCAGCGTGGGCCATTTCTTGATGTGACGGATGACGTTTGGCAAGACGATCTGGATTTAAAGCTTTTCTCAGCAATCCGCCTGTCACGCTTGGTTATCCCCGGCATGCGAGAACAACGGTGGGGGCGTATCATTAACGTGCTGAACGTGGGTGCTAAAATGCCTGGCGCTGAGGGTGCGCCGACAGCGGTTAGTCGAGCTGCAGGCATGGCTCTTATGAAAGTCCTTGCGAATGAAGGCGCGCCGTATAACGTGCTCGCCAATGGCATGCTCGTTGGGAAAATTCGAAGTGATCAATGGGAGCGTCGTCACGCCGCGGATACGCGCGGCTTGTCGCTTGAAGAATGGTATGAGGACGCTGGCAAGGATCAACCTATGGGGCGTTTGGGCACAGCAGAAGAATTCGCTAACATGGCGTGCTTCCTGGCATCTGATGCAGGTTCGTACATCAACGGTGCAGCGATCAATGTTGATGGTGGGCTTTGTAAGACGGTTTAAGTCTCAATAAGTCCGACTTCTTCAGCTTTAATCTGGAGCGCTAGGAATTTTGAGAATATACGGCATTGCGCCAAGCTACCGGCTGTAAACCACAGTCCTGGTTGCGCGGTGCGTTGCCACATATTCTGTAGTTCGCCGCGGTTACTGAAACCCCATACCGGGCCGATCTTATCTGCAACGTCATCACCAAGATACACACGTGCTGTGTCTTGTTGGTTTTTGTATCCGGTTGCGAGAACGATGAGATCGGCTTGGATGCTGTCGCCGGACTTTAGCACTGCGCCTGACGCGTTAAAGCATTCAATGTCTTCGAAGTGAACAACGTCAATTTCACCGTCGGCAATCAATTTAGAACATCCAACGTCAAAGTAGTAACCGCCACCACGTTGGAGATAACTCATCTGAAATCCACAATCATCAACGCCATCGTTGAGTTTGAAACCGCGTGCTGTCAGTCCGTCCAGCAATGGCTTGTCGATCGTTTTCGACATTGCTGTGGCTTTTCGGTAGCCCATTTTCAGTACAGGGAAGGGGAAAGACGTGGCGAGAAGATCGCAATCGTCCATTGGCGGGCCTTCGGCGTATAGCGCGTAAACACGCTGCGCTTCGGTCAAGCTTACAATATGCGTGGAACTGCGTTGGATCATTTTTACATCGACATCACACGCATGCAGATCCTGGGTGACATCATGGGCACTGTTGCCTGTGCCCAGCACCATTGCCTTGCCGCCAGACCATTCATGGCCAGTTGTGTACTGGCCTGAATGCATGACCTTACCTTTGAATTTATCAAGTCCGGGTAAGTCTGGCATGATAGGAATAGCGCTAACACCTGTCGCCATAACGATGTGGCGCGGATATATGATACGCTCAGAACCATCTTTTTGCTCAAGCGTAACGTTCCATCGTTTCTTAGCCTCGTCATAGGTGCCGTTGGTAAGCGACGTGCCTGTCCAGTAATTAAGCTCTAAAGCTTCTACATAGATTTCAAACCAGTTGGCGAGCATGTCTTTTGGAATATACACCGGCCACGTGGGTGGGAACGGCATGTAAGGCATGTGATTTACATAAACTTCGTTGTGCAATGTCAGCGAGTGATAACGTTTGCGCCAGTTATCACCAATCCGTGTATGTCTATCGACAATTAAAGTATCAACGCCAAGATGTGTGAGACGTGCTGCAATACCTAATCCGGCTTGTCCACCGCCTACAACCAACACCGCAGGATCACGGTCTTCATAGCTTCGTGCTTTGTTGCGATAGTCCTGCCAATTATCGCCGCCAAATTCACGCTTGAAGGCCTCGCCGCCGACACGTACTTCGCTGAGGCGTTCTTCATGGCCAGTGATTTCCTGGAGCGTTGTTGAAAATGTCCACGCACGCCATGTCTTTGAATCATTTGGATCGGGTAATAACCTGACAACACCGTTTGCAATGCCAATCTTCGTCTTGAAGGTGACGAAGGCTTCGATGGATTCAACGCCCGCGCGTGTTACTAGGCGTGGCGGCGTTCGTGTGTCATCAATGCGGAATTCAGTAGGTTGAACGTCGTCAAGTGTTTCGCTGAGCTTTTTAGCGATTGCATCGGGGCCGCTAACGGTGTCGATGTTCCAGTTAAATGCAATAAGATCGCGCCAATGGCCGTTTTGGAGAAAGAGCGCCGCCGCAGTTTTTGCATCCTTTTGAGTTAAGGCGTGACCGAACGCTTTTGCCCATGTCTTGGAAGCATTTAAATAATTGATGTCATTAGTCGTATCTTTAGCCATGCTAGGCTCCTTGTATTTTGTTTGCCGTTAGATGTGTTCTAGACGTCAGGTCGGGTTCCTTCGAAGCAGAAGTTCTCAATCGGCTCGCCGCGCGCGAACCGATCCAAGTTCGATGTAATAAAAGTCCAGCGACGATCCCGCATGGCATCTGTGCTCCCGCTGCAATGTGGCGTCATAATTGCGTTTTCAAGATTTTCAAATGGATGCTTTGATGGTGCGCAATCAGCATCGCCATCCTTTGGATATTGATACCAAACATCGATAGCTGCTCCTCGAATACGTTTTTCTAAAAGCGCTGAATACAGAGCACTTTCGTCAACCACATGACCGCGTCCGACATTGATCAATACGGCGTCTGATTTCATTTTTGAAAACTTATCTGCATCAATCAGTCCATTGGTCTCATCTGATAGAGGGAGCGCAAGGATAATATAGTCTGCCGTTGCAAGTAATTGATCGATGTCCGCCATGGTTTTGAATGATGCGAGCTCAGGTGCAGGATAAATAGTTCTGGAAACGGCAATGGATTTCATGCCAAAGGCATTGGCGCGGGCGGCAACTTCGCGGCCGATGTGACCATAGCCAATAATACCAGCTGTTTTTCCATATAGCTCTAAATGGTTGGGGCCGATGCCTGGGTGATAATCTGCCCAGAAATCTTTTTTAAAGGTTCGATCAATTTTAGAAAGTCCGATAGCCAAGTCGAGCATGCACGCAAGTATATATTCGGCAATTGCAATTTCATGGCCGAATGTATTGCAGACGATGCACCCTTTGGGCATGTCATTGGGTGATACCCAATTTATACCTGTGTGAGGGACCTGGCGTAGTTTCAGATTTGGAGCTGAAGGCCAAGTTCCTTTAATCGATCCGGCAACGACGGCATCTGCCTTGGGTAGTAGTTCAACAAACCGTCCGAAATTTTCATCCTCTGACCACGTAGAAATATTCCATAGCGTCGTTAAGCTTTGTTGGATGAGGTCTTTTCTAGTGGCGGTGTTCTTACCGGCAAGTAGCAGGTTTAGTGGTTCAGTCGTCATGAAACGTGGAGCTTTCTTATACTTGTGAGAAGCGACCTAAGGGTGGGTCTTTTTGATCGTGGTAGCCAATGTTGAAAGGATAACAGCTTGGCGCCAAGGCATCAAAAAACACCTCATCTTCGGCGGGGTAATTGTGTTTAAGAGCGGCTAAGTAATCTTTCCAATGTGAGAGTGTGCGCGGACCTGCAACCAAAGACGGCACAGCATCGTTATTCAAAACCCAGTTAAGGGCCAAATAGCCTGCGGTCATGCCTTGAGCTTCAGCACGTTTTTTGACTTTCTGTGCGATACGTAATGCGTCTGAAGTGCAAACTGCTGCGTAAGTATCTTGCTCAACGGCGCCACGCTTCGTGTTCTTAGCCTGCTGCACGTTGGTGCCAAATTTCCCAGTTAGAACACCACGGGCCAGGGTGCTATAGGGAACAACGCCGACACCATATTCATGACATGCCGGAATGTATTCAAACTCAGCAACCCGGTAGAGCGCATTATAAAACGGTTGCGCGATCACAGGGCGCGGTACGTTGAGTTCATCACACAGGTTGATCATCGCAGGAATTTTCCATGCGCGGAAATTACTAAACCCCCAATAGCGCACTTTGCCTGCTCGGATTAGATCTCCCATCGCGGTGATGGTTTCACGCAAGGGCGTCGTTGGGTCCGCGCGGTGCAGGTAATAGATATCAACATAGTCAGTGCCTATACGTTTTAGGCTGCCATCGATAGCGTCCATCATCCAAGCACGACTGAGCCTGCGTTGATTGAGACCGTCACCAATGGCTTTGCCACCAAGTTCTGTGGCAATAACCCAGTCGTGACGATCAAGCTGGGTCAACTTGCTCAAGATACGTTTGCGTTCGCCTTTGGTGTAGGACTCAGCGGTATCAATGAAATTCACGCCAGCGTCACGGGCTGTGTTAATAATCTTTGCGGCGACGTTAGTGCTTGTCTGATTGCCAAAGATCATAGCGCCCAAACAAATTGGTGAAACCTTCAGGCCACTATTTCCAAGCTTCGCATATTTCATCGGGAGGAAACCTTAACTTGTGGCAACAATTACCCTTGTTCCTCTAAGCGATCTGTTGCCGGTGGAGGAGTTCTGGTGAGTGCTGCGATTTCCGCATGGAGTTCTGGGGGCATCTCGACGTTGATGGAGGCGAGTGATGGCTGCAATTGCTCTAGGCTTCTGGCGCCAACAATTGGGCACGTGACCGCAGGATTAGCCGCAGCCCATGCAACGGCAAGACTTACAGCATGAACACCACGATCTTTTGCAAGAGCACTAAAATCACCAGCTGTATCAAAGACCCAATCTTCGCCATAACGTGCCTTGTATCCTCTGTCTGTCATCAAGCGGCCACTGTCAGGTCGTTGGTTTGGTCCGTATTTCCCACTCAGCAGCCCGCCGCCAACGGGGCTGTATGTGATGACACCAAGCTCTTCTGCCAAAGCCAATGGAAAAATTTCTGATTCTGCCTGACGTTTCACCAAGCTGTACATAGGTTGAATGACATCAAATCTCGGCCAGCCAAAACGCTCAGCAACGCCCAAACCCTTAGCAACTTGCCATGCCGCATAGTTACTGGCACCTAGGTACAATACTTTGCCATCAGACACGAGTTTTTCTAATGCACGCATGGTTTCTTCGAGGGGTGTCTTGTAGTCCCAGCGATGCATGAAGAGAACATCAAGCCGGTCGGTCTTCAATCTTTTGAGACTGTCTTCAACGGCCATTGCTATATGTCGACGATTGCCGCCACGATCATTGATGTCATCACTCATAGGTACATAACATTTGGATGTGATGACCAATTCATCGCGCTCGGAAGCTATGTGTCCGCTGAGAATTTCTTCAGCCTTGCCCTTTGTGTATCCGTTCGCGCAATCAAAAAAGTTAATTCCGGCATCTCGACAGGCGCCATACATTTTTGCTGATTCTGCGGCATCTGCATCCCCACCAAATGACATTGTACCATAACAGAGTTGTGAGACTTTTACGCCAGTTTTGCCGAGCCATTTATATTTCATGATTGCTGCTTTCTTCTGTTGGATGGTCGTTTGGTGCTGATAAATTATGAAACGAACCTATATTGGACATTATGCTTCGCTATTTAGAAATCAAGTAACACTTATGAATTGGTGATTTTAGCGTTTTTACGAATGTATGGTTTGCGCTAAATTGAATCCTAGAAAGTTACTTTAGCTAAGATATCTAACAAGGGAACAACCATGAAGCTTTATTACGGAACGTCTTCTCCTTATGTGCGCAAAGTCGTCATTGCGGCCCAAGAATGCGGTCTCGACGGCCAGATTGAGCGTATTGATACGTTCCCATGGGATAAAGATACCACGTATGGCGGCGTTAACCCGGTGGGTAAAGTTCCGGCACTGATTACTGATGAAGGACAAGTCATCTATGATAGCCCCGTTATCGTCGAGTATCTTGATTCGCTTCATAATGGTAACAAGCTGATCCCTCTGTCAGGACGGGATCGATATGAGATCATGCGAATTGCGGCCCTAGCCGACGGTATGATGGATGCTGTGATTTTGCTCTACAGTGAACTGGTGCGCCGTCCTGAAGACCTGCAGTGGGATTTTTGGAAACAGCGGATGCGTAATACCGTCGCTCGCTCGTTGGATGCTCTTGAAACTGATGCCGCAATTTTCGATGCGACAAAGACTGATTTAGCCCAGATCACGACGGCAGTGGGTGTTGGTTGGATAGAATTTCGGTTGGCCATACTTGGCATTGATTTCAGAGACGGACGACCAAAGCTCTCAGCATGGTTTGATGCGTTCTCAGAGCGTCCTTCGATGCAGCAATCGATGCCTGTACAAAGCTGACAGCAGGCCGAGAAAAGAAAGATAGCCATTTAATGATACCGGTTCCCAGAGCGCCCTATGACAACATTTGAGAGATATCTGAGCGTTTGGGTTGCTGTTAGTATCGTTGTCGGTATTGCTTTGGGCCAGTTTGCGCCAGGAATATTTGAGGTGCTTGCTGAAATCGAGTTCGCCAAAGTCAACTTGGTTGTGGGTATTTTGATCTGGGTCATGGTTTACCCGATGATGATATCAGTCGATTTCGCCAGCATTTCACGTGTGAAAGACCAACCGAGAGGCTTGTTCATTACGCTCGTTGTTAATTGGCTGATCAAACCGTTTAGTATGGCAGCATTAGGTGTTTTGTTTTTTAACGTAGTGTTCCAAGATTATATCCCGCCTGAAGACGCCGAAGGATATATCGCAGGACTTATTTTGCTCGGTGCCGCGCCATGTACCGCAATGGTCTTTGTATGGGCGCAGCTCACCAAAGGAGACCCGAACTATACATTGATTCAAGTGAGCGTTAACGACGTCATCATGGTGTTCGCCTATGCGCCTATCGTCGCCATGTTGCTTGGCGTCACAGATATTCCAGTACCATGGGACACGCTTGTGCTTTCCGTTGTCTTATATGTTGTTGTGCCTTTGATCGCCGGAATCATCACGCGTCGCGGGCTTCAGGCTGGTGATGGTGGACTTGAGGCTATTGATGCTTTTACGGCTCGACTGAAACCTTTGTCGAGTGCCGGACTCTTGGCGATGGTGGTGCTACTTTTCGGCTTTCAGGGCGGAGTTATATTGGATCAGCCTCTGGTGATTGCACTTATCGCCGTTCCTTTGATTATCCAGTCGTATGGAATTTTTATCATCGCTTACGGTGCGGCATTTGGCATGCGCGTCCCGTTTAAGGTCGCAGCACCTTGCGCATTGATTGGAACGTCGAACTTCTTCGAATTGGCGGTGGCGGTCGCTATTAGCCTCTATGGATTGAATTCAGGTGCTGCTTTGGCAACGGTGGTTGGTGTGTTGGTTGAAGTCCCGGTGATGCTGTCATTGGTCGCATTTGCGAATAAAACACAACATTGGTTTGATCGCCGCGCAATCCAACATTAAAATTTGATCGTAAGAAGCATCATAATCATGATTTCAATTTTGAAAATGACATCATAGATCATCATCATGCTAAGCAAACCATTCACATATGTTTTAAAAATCGAGAAGGTTTAAGGGTCCCATGAAATCATTTGTTTTATTTTTTAGCGCCTTAATGGTCGCTTCAATTTTAAGTACCACCACTCCACAGAATGCTGAGGCCGAAGCCTTTGTCTTTACGGCCATCCCTGACCAAAATGAGAGCAAGCTACGTGAGCGGTTTGGAAAAGTTGCAGCGTACCTTTCAAAAATATTAGGCGTCGAGGCCAAGTACATTCCTGTAAAGTCATATTCAGCGGCTGTAACGGCGTTCCGTAACAATCAGGTCCAGTTGGCATGGTTTGGCGGTCTCTCAGGTGTACGCGCACGTTTGCTGGTTGATGGGTCTCAAGCCATTGCACAGGGCGAAGAAGATCCTGTGTTTGAGACCTATTTTATTGCGCATTCGAGCACAGGCCTTAAAGCCTCAGATGCATTCCCAATGGATATTAAGGGGAAGACGTTTACGTTTGGCTCTAAGGGCTCCACATCTGGTCGTTTGATGCCTGAATATCATATTCGCAAGCAATTAAATGCTGCGCCTGACGATGCGTTCGCCAAGGTTGGTTTCAGTGGGAACCATTCCAAGACTATCGCGCTTGTGCAATCTGGTGCGTATCAAGTTGGTGCTGTGAATTTTCAAGTTTGGCTGAATGAAATGAAAGCCGGAAAGATCGATGCAAGTAAGGTCTCAGTTATCTGGAAAACACCCGCTTATCCTGACTATCAGTGGTCAATTCGTGGTGACGTGAACAAGCAGTTCGGTGAAGGTTTCTCGGACCGGGTCACAAAAGCTTTGTTGTCGATGAAAGACCCAGGCTTACTTGCAGCATTCCCACGTAAAAGCTTCATTCCAGCTTCCAATGCAGACTATCAGCCAATTCTGGATGTTGCTAAGCAGATCAAGCTGATTGATTGACCTTGCGTTTCAAGCTCACCGATGAAGATTTTGGGTATCGCGGAGACATCGTTCTCCGTGATATTTCAATTGAGATCAATGCAGGCGAGCGGATCGCTCTTGTTGGCCAAAGTGGTGCGGGAAAATCAACGCTTATATCAATCCTGCAAGCTCGATATGCAGCAGATACAGCGTTCGTGCCGCAGGATTTAGGCTTGGTGCCAACGTTGAGCGTATTTCACAATATTTATATGGGCGCGTTGCAGCGAAACTCAGTCGTGCGCAATTTATTAAATCTTGTTTGGCCACGCCCTGCAGACATTGCCTTAATCCAACCCATTGCTGAGCAACTTGGGATTGGTGAGAAGTTGTTTGTCAAAGTTGGCGAATTGTCTGGTGGGCAACAACAGCGCACTGCTATTTGCCGTGCTATTTTCCATGGTGGGGATGCCTGTCTTGGTGACGAGCCGGTATCTGCCAATGATCAACATCAATCCCGTGTGATCATGGATGCCCTCACGACTTCTTTTGACACGGTTGTCTTGGCGATGCATGACATCGATCTTGCCCTTGAATATTCAACACGCATTATCGGCATTAAAGACCAGAGTATCGCCCTCGACGTTGCTGCTGATCAGGTGACACGAACTGATCTAAACACTTTGTACGTTAAATGAAACGAGTTCAGAAAACTCAGGACGTTTCGGCGTGTTGAGGGTTAGTGGATTCTTTGTTGCGCTGGCATTCGCATGCTTATTCGCAGCTGATATATCTATCACGACACTCGACCCATGGACCGAAATGCAGCGCATGGGGCTTGGCGTTGTAACACCAGATTTCACGGCTGTTTCTGATATTGGCTGGGTGCTTGTTCGCACCGTTGCGTTTGCCTTTTGCGGTGTGGCGCTTGGTGCTGTTGGTGGCTTCTTGTTATCACAGCTTTTCCATTATGGTCCTGTCCGTTGGGCCTGTGCATTCGTACGTGCTATTCACGAGCTGTTCTGGGCGCTGATTTTCTTGCAGATGTTTGGTCTGACACCGCTGACGGGTGTGCTTGCAATTGCCCTGCCGTACGCTGGTATTTGTGCAAAGGTTTATGCTGAAACATTAGAAGAGGGTGACCAGCGTGCCGTCAAAATATTGGCGCCGGGCACGGATATACTGTCAGCGTTTCTTTATGCACGCCTTCCAGGTGTCTGGGTGCATATCAGAAACTATACAAGTTACCGGTTTGAGTGTGGTCTGCGTTCAAGCGCTGTGCTGGGGTTTGTCGGATTGCCGACCCTTGGATTTTATCTTGAAACAGCATTCAGCGAAGGAAATTATTCAGAAGCAGCCGCGTTGATGATCCTGTTTTATATCATGATCGCAAGTTTACGATTGTGGATGCGGCCAAAACTCATTGGTCTTTATGCCATCGTCGCACCGTTCTTTTTAGGCGGTGGTTTCAGTATTGAAATGTCGAATATCAAGCGCTTCTTTACGATCGATATCGTGCCGGCACCGCTTAGGGGCGAAGCGCTCGACAGTATGAATACATGGTCGCAGTTTGCAGATTGGGTTTGGTTTATATCCGTCGATATGGCGGTGCCGGGAATTATTGCGACCGTATTGTTGACACAAATAGCGCTGGTGGGGACGGGTGTTCTGGCCTTGTTAATGTTCCCACTTATCTCGAAAAAATTCTTTGGGCCTGTCGGGCGATCAATAGGACATGGATTTCTAGTCGTGGTTCGCTCAACGCCTGAATTTATCTTGGCCTATATATTCCTGCAATTATGGGGGCCATCAATGTTACCTGCTATTGTGGCTCTGGCACTCCATAATGGTGCTATTATCGGCCATCTGATGGGGCGGTTTAGCGACGAAGTGAAACTCCGGCCAGATCATGCTCGAGGTCTAAACTTATATGGCTTTGAGATGTTGCCACGTATTTATGGTCAGTTTCTCGCGTATCTGTTCTATCGCTGGGAAGTGATTATGCGTGAGACGGCAATTTTGGGTATCCTGGGGATTGCTACACTCGGCTTTTTCATTGACAGTGCGCTCTCAGAAATTCGAATTGATCGCGCGATGTTTTTGATTGTCGTGACGGCAGCGTTGAACATTGGTATCGATATTTTGTCACGGCGCATTCGGCGTCATCTTCATCTCAGTGATGAAGCGCGACAATTGAAAAACCCTGCATAGGACCGTTTGATGAAAGCTAATCAAGATATCATCCTTAAAGACTTGGTTATGATTGGCGGCGGGCACAGTCATGTGGCAGTCCTGAAAAGCTTTGGTATGAACCCGGTGTCGGGTGTGCGACTAACAATGATCGCGCGTGACGTTCATACGCCGTATTCAGGCATGCTGCCGGGTTATGTTGCCGGACACTATGATTATGATGAGGCCCATGTTGATCTTCGCCCACTGAGCCAGTTTGCCAGCTCACGCCTTTTCCATGACGAGGCGATTAAAATTGATACTGTCAATAAACGGGTCATATGCGCGGGAAGACCGCCCATCCCTTATGACGTCCTATCAATAAATATTGGATCGCGACCACAAGTCGAAGGTGTGCCGGGTGCAGAAAAATGGTCCACACCCGTAAAGCCTATCAATCGCTTTGTTGATAAATGGCATCAGTTGGTTGAACGCGTCATGGCACAAGCAGGGCCGCATCGAATAGGTGTCGTTGGCGCAGGTGCTGCTGGTGTTGAAATTCTTTTGGCTATTCAGTTTCGCCTGCAGGGCCTGCTGAAAGATGCAGGGCGAAGTAGTGAGAAAATCGAATGCCATCTTGTCGGCCGTTCACCTCGTGTCTTGCCTGCATTTTCAAGTAGTGTCGCATCTCGATTTGAGCATGTTTTGAGCGAACGCGGTGTTCACGTTCACTGCGGAGTAGAGGCCACACGTGTGGACGATGGATCGCTGACGCTTTCCAACGGCAAAACGATTGAGCTTGATGAAGTGCTTCTGGTGACTGGCGCAAGTGCACCAGCTTGGTTGGAAGAATCAGGCCTCGATGTTGACGAGAATGGGTTTGTTCGGGTCAACGACACCCTGCGTTCATTGTCACATGAAGATATCTTTGCAGCAGGTGATGTTGCTGACGTTGTTAATCATCCTCGTGAAAAGGCGGGCGTCTTTGCAGTCCGTCAGGGCAAGCCGCTTGCGGATAACCTCAGGCGTGCATTGGTGGGTGAAACCTTGAAGCCTTTCACACCGCAAAAAGTAGCACTCGCGCTTATCAGTACAGGTGACAGGTATGCGATAGCGACACGCGCTGGCTTTGCCGCAGAAGGTAAGGCGTTCTGGACCTGGAAAGACTGGATCGACCGCCGATGGATGGCAAAATATACTGAGTTGCCCGAAATGGCAGACGAGGCCGGATCAAGCTATAACTTAGGTCTAACCAATCAGGATACGCTGAAGGAAATCTCGGCGATTGCGATGCGCTGTGGCGGCTGCGGTGCGAAAGTGGGTGCGAATGTGCTGACGCGTGCTTTGTCAGAACTGAAGCCCGCACCGCGCGACGATATTTTGATCGGCTTACATGAGCCAGATGATGCTGCCGTCGTCGAAGTGCCTCCTGGTAAGGTTATGGTTCACACTGTCGACTATTTTCGGTCATTCATTGATGATCCGTATATCTTTGGAAAAGTGGCTGCGAACCATGCCCTCAGTGACGTGTTTGCAATGGGTGCCGAAGCGCAAACGGCATTGGCTATTGCTACTGTGCCTTATGGGATTGAATCCAAAGTCGAAGATACCGTAAAGCAAATGATGTCAGGTGCCCTTGAAGTTTTGAATGCAGCAGGTGCAACGCTTGTTGGTGGTCATACCAGTGAAGGTGCGGAACTTGCACTGGGATTTTCTGTCAATGGATTGGCTAATCGTGAAGATATTCTGCGCAAAGGCGGCATGAAGCCGGGCGACGTATTGATCCTGACGAAACCATTAGGGACTGGCACATTATTCGCAGCCGATATGCAGCAAAAAGCTAAAGGGCGTTGGATTGATGCGGCATTGGACTCGATGGTGCTCTCAAATCACGATGCTGCGAAAGGCGTGTATCGTCACGGCGCACAGGCGTGCACAGATATCACGGGTTTCGGATTGCTTGGCCACATGGTTGAGATGGTCAAAGGTTCGGGCGTTGATGTCGAAGTAGACTTGAACGCATTGCCGATTATGGATGGCGCGATGGAGACCGTTCAAGCTGGCATCCTCAGCTCTCTTCAGCCTGCGAACGTCCGGTTGCGCCGGGCTATTCGAAATATCGAGGAAGCCTCTAAGAATGAGAGATATCCATTGATGTTTGATCCGCAAACGTCGGGCGGTTTGCTCGCGTCAATTCACCCTGATCATGCTGAAGCTTGTTTGACTGATCTAAAGGCCGCTGGATATGTGCATGCCACCGTGATTGGTAAGGTTCTGGCTGAAACCGATCATCTGGAGCCTGTTACGCTTATTTCGTAACTTGCGAAAAAAGATCTCTCCATGCGGCCGCTTCGCTGGCTAGCGTGAATAACGGACGTAGTTGGTCGCAATGGGCTTGAAGAGACGCTAGAAAATCAGCATCAGTCTCTGCACGGATCAATAAGTTGGCTAGTGCGCGTTCATCACGCACAGGATAGTAGCCGGGATAATTCTCGCCTAATAACCCAACATTTCCATCAATCTTAGATGCAATGATCGGGACACCGGCGACAATCGCTTCGGAAACGACATTGGCGCCGCCTTCCTGATTAGAACTGATGACCATCAGGTGGGTTTTTGCGTACTCTTGACGAACTTGCGCGCGGGTGACTTCTCCAATCCAATTGTAACGCGGGTTCTCTGCCATCTCAGATTCTGCCTGAGCTGCCCATTTAGCCGAATAGGCTTTACCCAAATGTCGTACTTTGAGTTTAGAACTTGCGGGTAACAATCTTGAGGCGCGCGCAGTGCGAAACGGATCTTTCTCTTCTCGAAGGTTGCCAATGACACAGACACCAAAGCTGCGTTTTCGGGGCGAGCTTGGGCGCGACAATGGATTGGCAGATTGAAGAATGACATGAAGTTTCGAGTGCAGATGTTTAGGTAATGCCTTTTGGATTGTGCTATTTAAGCAAACCAGTGCATCTGCCATGTCCATAGATTTTAATGTAGGTTCAGGATCAGTTTTTAAAAACGTATTCACGTCAGTGCCACCAAGGGCAACGATTAATGGCTTCTTTGGAAATCGTGTTTTGAATTCGGCAATTGAGGTGGCGCTTCTCCACGCATGGAGAGCGATCATCAGATCATATTCATATCCGCTGTATGTATTATCGACATAAACGCTATGCCCTTGATCACGTAAAATCTGTGCCCACCTGAGTGCCGTGGACATATTTCCGTTCTTCGAGTGTTTCTTCGCGGGCGTAATGAGAGTAATTTTCAAAACAGCCTGATCTCCACCATGAATAAGAGTGTTATATGACCACGCAAGTTACCACGACACAATTGATCAAGATGCTGCAAGACACACGTCTTCGCACATTGGAGCTTATTACTGACCTAAATGCTGAGCAGCTCATTGGCCCAAAGTTGGATACGGTGAACCCTTTACGTTGGGAAGTCGGGCACGTTGCATACTTCTATGAGTACTTTGTGCTGCGGGCACTTTATGGCCGGGAAAGTATCCTGGGCGATAAGGCAGATGCGATATACGACTCGATCGCCGTCGTACACGAAACCCGCTGGGACCTTCCTCTTCTGTCATTCGATGAAACGCTGGACTACATGCAGGGTACGCAGGACGCCCTTATTGCGTGCTTAAGAGATGAAGGCATAACCGATGCACAACGCTTTATGTGTCAGTTTGGCGTGTTTCACGAGGATATGCATACCGAAGCATTTTTATGGGGCAGACAAACCTTAGGTTATCCCACACCTGTTTTTGCAAATACTTTAGATACGGACAGCCACCGAAAGGCGGGCCCTTATATTGGGTTTGTTGATGTGCCGGGCGGCACTTTTTCAATAGGCGTGCCAGATGATGGTGCATTCAATTTTGATAATGAGAAATGGGCGCACTCGGTCACTGTTGAGCCGTTTTCAATAGCGAAGGCGCCTGTAACAAATATTGAATTTACAAATTTCGTTGATGATGGCGGGTATGCGCGAGACGAATTTTGGTGCCTCGACGGCATTAAATGGCGAAATCAGCGCGAAATAAACCATCCAGGATACTGGATTGATGCGGGCTCAGATGGATGGATGGTGCGGCGATTCGATCAAATCTTGCCACTTGCTGATCATGAACCTGTTATCCATGTGAGCTGGTATGAAGCTAATGCATATGCTCGTTGGGCTGGCGCGCGATTGCCGAGTGAAGCGGAATGGGAAGTCGCAGCCCTTGGTGAAAAATCGCCAGATGGACTTATTGCTCCTGACATGAAGCGTATCTATCCATGGGGGAATGATCCGCATGGTGATGAGATTGCAAACTTGGACGGTCGTCATATGGGGCCGGTTGATGTTGCTGCTTTCCTGAAGGGGATAGTGCCTTTGGGTGCAGGCAGATGCTTGGTAATGCCTGGGAATGGTGTGCGGATACGTTCGCGCCATACCCGGGCTTTGAAACAGATGCCTACGAAGACTACTCGCGAATGCTATTTGGCGAGACAAAGGTTCTGCGCGGTGGTGCGTGGACGACGAGGTCGCGGATGATGCGGGGGACCTATCGAAACTATTTCGAACCTGAACGCTGGGACGTTTTTAGTGGCTTTCGTTTGTGTAAGTGATAACCAAGGCTCCAATACTAAATACTAACAACAGGTGACCCCAAGATGAGCGCGCCCATAACAGATGTAACCTCGTGGCAAGCGTCCGACTATGATATGATTATTGATGTGCGCTCGCCAATTGAGTTCGCCGACGATCATATTCCTGGTGCTGTGAATATGCCCGTTCTGTCGGATGAAGAGCGCGTCACCATTGGAACGCTTTATAAGCAAGAGTCCCCGTTTATCGCACGTAAAAAGGGTGCTGCGTTTGTGGCTAGGAATATAGCCGATCATTTGGATACAAAGTTATTCGATCTGCCATCCAGCTTTTCGCCACTGATCCATTGTTGGCGTGGTGGACAGCGCTCGCATGCGTTTGCCCGTATCTGTAGTGAGGTGGGTTGGCGTAGCTATGTGCTGACTGGTGGATATAAGCAATATCGCCGCGATGTCATGTCAGGCCTCGAGGCAGTGCCTTCGACGCTGTCGTTCATTGTTGTTGCAGGGCGAACAGGATCACGGAAAACTGATATCCTGACTGGATTAGAAGCCAAAGGTGCGCAGGTTCTTGATCTTGAAGGCATTGCCAATCATCGCGGGTCATTGCTGGGCCATATCAAAGACAGCCCTCAGCCAAGCCAACGGATGTTCGAATCTCAGTTAAATAAGAAATTGCAGAGTTTCGATCCTGAACGACCTGTGTATGTCGAATCTGAAAGCTCAAAGGTTGGGAACGTTCAGCTTGCTCCGGAGTTATGGAAGAGCATTGCGGCTGCGCCACAAATCGCTGTTTCAGCACCGAGGACAGATCGCGCGACATATTTGCTGGGCGCTTACGAGCATCTCACGCATGATATTTCGGATTTGAACAAGCTTGTTACGGGAATGACGCATCGCCATGGGCGCGAGCGTACAGATATCTGGCAAGCATTGATTGATGCCAAAGACTGGCAACTATTGGCTGTTGAACTCCTTGAGGCGCATTACGACCCGGCTTATGACAGGTCGATGGAGCGGCATGACAGGTTTGTACATGCTAAAATAGAGATGCCAGATTGTAGTGATAATACGCTAGAAGGTGCCGTCACACGTATCTTGGCATATGGCCCAGTGACACCGTCAGCATCGGGCTCTTGAGCGGACATTCATAGATGCTGTCCGCCCAGGGTATTCGCTATACTTCAGCCTGAATGGCTTAGCTAATTTCTTCGATTTCCAGACCAAATCGTGTTCCAGGTAGAACACCTTTTTTGATATCTGCATTCGTGGCTTCTTCTTGTGCAATTTTTTCGATGCACGCTTTTAGAATTTGTGCCTGACGTTCCAATGGAATGACCGTGATGCCGTCGTCATCACCAATAACGACATCGCCAGGTTTTACAGGGCAGCGTGCACAAGAAATCACACCATCAATGATGCCGCCAAAGCCTTTGCTAGGGCCCGCAGGGCAGGTCGCGAGGGCAAATGTTGGAAAGCCGAATTCACGAATTTCATCAGCGTCTCTGACAGCGCCATCAACAATCAAGCCGCCGATGCCTTGCTTCATTGCGGCACGGGTCATGATGCCACCCCAAACAGCCGTTTCTTTGTGGCCGCGGGCGTCAATAACCATGATTTCGCCAGGCTCTAGCATGCCGATGGCAGCATGGCTGGCACCGTTGTCGCCGACCATTGTTGTGACGGTACGCGCCTGACCACAAATTTTCATGCCGAGAGATATAGGCTGCATATCGCCAGACATAGAGTTGGTGCGGTTCATGCAATCTGTTGCAATTGCAGGTGGAATTTTGCTCCATTGCTCAAGCGTCTCTGCTGAGAGTTTTTCAAAATAAACATTAAATTTTTGTACAGCCATGTTCGTATTCCTTTTTCGTTATCAGTCTAAGTGTCGTTTAAATTTCGCTTGGAAAGTCGCCATGCTTGCGGAGATATTCCGTGAGTCCACCTGTTTTCAGTATTTCGATCATCATTGATGAAAGGGATGCAGCGCCAATTGATATGTCGCGGCTTGTGTTGGTGACATGAATGTCATTGCCTTCGGATACAATGGATAACGTGTCACCTTCCTGGATACTTGATGTATCACAGATAACTGGTAACAAGCCGTTATTGATTGCGTTACGGTAATACGCACGGGCAAAACTGGGCGCTAGCACACAGGAAATACCTGCGGCGCGAACAACCGTAACAGCGACCTCCATTGCAGACCCACAACCAAAATTCTTACCCGCAACAATGATATCGTCTGGTTTAAGGCTTTGGCCAAATTCAGCATTATAGTCTTCAAAAATATGTAGCTGGAGGGCATCAGGATCGATTGTGACGCGCTTTCGTCTAGATGAGATTATGTAGTCCGTATTGATATCCGCGCCAACAAGACGTGCAGGGCCATTAATGGTAAGTGAGGTCATTGCTGGGCCTCAAGGAAGGTCCTTGGGTCGGTGATTTCACCTGTGATTGCGGCGGCGGCGCACGCTTCTGGTGAAGCTAAGTAGACCCGTGCTTTTGCATTCCCCATGCGGCCGGTAAAGTTACGGTTCGCAGCAGACATAACGACTTTTTCGTTGCCTGGGATTGTGCCGCACGTCCCACAGCATGATCCGCATCCTGGTGTCATGACCAGCGCTCCGAGTGCGATAAATTCAGCGAGCATGCCTTCAGTTGCAAGATCGCTGTATACGCGATCAGACGCTGGCGTGACGATAAGCTGCACCCGCTTATGTTTAGTGCCACCGGTACGGAGTACGTTCAAAGCACGCTCGAGGTCAGATTTACGACCACCTGTACATGTGCCGAGGTATACCATGTCGACGGGTGTCCCTAGATCCTGTTCTATCCCGACAATCTCAGCGGCTGCACCATCGACAGGCGGACGCGCGAGACGCGGTGTGAGCTGATCCAGGTCGATATTTAAATCGAGCGCATACACAGCATCTTTATCAGCATGCACGGCCACACCCACGTCATCGCCAGCATTTAAATATGCAGTCGTTGTTGCATCAGCAGCGAATACGCCTGCCTTGGCACCCGCATCCGTAGACATATTCGTCAGTAGCATACGTTCTTCGAATGTAAGTGATGCGGCACCATCGCCTTGGAACTCAAGCGTGCGATACGACGCTTCGGCAGGATCGAGCGTACGATTAATTTCAAGCGCGATGTCTTTGGCATCAACGCCATTTGGAAGTTTGCCTGTCAACTTGACGCGAATACTTTCTGGAACCTTGAACCATAGCTTGCCTGTTAACATTACGGCGGCAAGGTCTGAAGAACCGACACCCGTTGCAAAGACATTTGCGGCACCATATGCAACCGAATGGCTGTCAGCGCCAACAATGAGTTGTCCCGGTTTCACATGTCCGCGTTCGATCATCAACTGATGCCCAATGCCGGCCCCAATATCATAAAGGATGTTGCCTTGTTCTTCACTAAAGCGGCGGATGCGATCTTGAAGCTCTACGGTCGCTGGGTTGTCCGGCGGGGCATAGTGATCAAGGGCAAAAATCATCGATTGAGGCTCGGCGAGTTTCTTACCACCCATCTTATTGAAGTAATCGATAGCCATTGGCGCAGACCCGTCGGTCGCCATAGCTGCATCGACTTTGCAGACAACGCTTTCACCGGCTCGGCATTCGCGACCACAATGCGCTGAAAGTATTTTCTCGCTGATCGTTGCAGGCGTGACAGAACTTGACGGCATCAGAGGGTGGCTCGTGCAGCAGCAACCGCTGCCCCTGGAGTTAAATCAACGCCAAGAGAGATCATCGTCGCTTCAAGATGTTCGAGGTCAGTCATAATATCATCCTCTGTCACGGCGCCCATCGTACCAATACGAATGATCTTTCCACGAAGTGCATTTCGTGATCCCGCAATGACACTTCCGTGATCTTTATACATTCGCTTCACAATATCCACCCCGTCGACGCCATCTGGTACGGCAAAAACAGCCACAGTATTTGACGTCATGGGTGCTGTTGGGAAAAGCGTGAAGCCCATGGTAAGTCCACCTGCTTGAAGTGCTTTTGCGAGCTGTTCATGACGCTTGAGGACAGCTTGTAGGCTTTCTTCGTGAATAGATACCAATGCCTCGTGTAAGCCAGCAATAAGGGATACTGGCGGCGTGAAGGCAGTTTGTCCTTTGGGTGCCCATTCGCGGGCTTTGCGAAAATCCCAATAGAATCGTGCACGCCTAGCATCATTTTCGATACGTTCCCATGCTTTATCGCTGACGCTGACAATACCAATACCAGGAGGGCACATGAGTGCTTTTTGTGACGACGTTAACAAGACATCAATGCCCCATTCATCTTGGCGCATTTCCATGCCACCCGTTCCACTTATAGAGTCAACGATGAGAACTGCGGATGTTTCACGGACCAATGCACCGATTTCAGCGAGATCAGAAATCGCACCTGTCGAGCTTTCGTTATGAACAGCAATAACAGCAGCATAATCATCCGAGGAAAGGCGTTCCTTGAGATCATTGCCCGAAATTGCGGCACCCCAGGGGACTTCGATCTTATCGATTGTGATGTCTTGGAACAGTGCGTTGGCAATGCTGATAAACCGTTCACCCCATTGGCCGTTGCTAAGAACTAGGATTTTGTCACCTGGTGCGAGGACATTGGCAAGACTTGCCTCCATCACGCCAGTACCAGAACTGGCAAACATAAGAATGTCATTAGCAGTGCCGATGACTGGGCGCAGCATTTCGACCACTTCGCCTAGCTGCGATGCGAATTCAGGCCCGCGGTGATTGAGGATCGCTTGCGCGGATACTTCGCGAATGCGCAGGGGAACAGTAGTTGGGCCGGGCAAACGTAGGCGATAAGGTTTGCCATTTACAAGAGGGGTGTCTTCGGTTTGGGTGCTCACGGGTCATTCCTTTTATAACGAGACTATTCTTACTAAGTGGGTTTGGTTCCGCGCGTTGCAGAGTAAATAATGAAAACAGATGCGACCAGGAAGGCCAGTGCGATGGGAGGTTTAACGAGGAAAAGAGCGTCGCCATCGGATTTAGAATAGCCGTCTCGGATGAGGCCCTCAAGCCTGGGTTATAAAAGAAAGCTAATGACGTGATGTTTGTTGATGATTGTGCCTTAGTCTTCGATGGTTTTGATTTCTACTTCACAAAATCATAACTTAATGTTGCGGCTAAAGTCGTGCCTATGTAAAAATTGTTGTGTTAATCCATTTCATTAATCTTTTAGATGCGCCAAATGTCCTTGAACAATTAGTCACTGAGATGAAGCAAATCTTCGATGGACACATCGTCCTTGGCCGCGATTTAATGGAGCTATTATTAAACGTAGCCCCTCCACCGAATTGATTGAGAGCAGCAAATTATGATCATATCACGTCCCCAGGTTTTAGCGCAACAATATGCAATCTCTTCAGGCCACGAACTCGCGACCAAAGCTGGTATGGAAATACTGGAAACAGGTGGCAATGCCATTGATGCAGGTGTGGCTGCCGGGATGGCGTTGGGAATCCTTCATAGTGACTTGGTGAATTTCGCTGGTGTGGCGCCCATCATGATCCGGATGGCTGAGACCGGGAAAACGATCACGATTGATGGGTTGGGTGTTTGGCCGGCATTGGCGTCCGTCGATTATTTTGAAAAAAAGCATGGCGGTGCAATGCCCCAAGGTATTCAGCGGACAGTGGTACCTGCGGCCCCTGCAGCCTGGATTGAGGCGTTAGGAGAGTATGGTACGATGCGGTTTGGTGATGTCGCCAAATACGCTGAACGGTATGCACGTGAAGGCTTTGCGGTCTATCCTGTTTTTGCCGAGTTTATTGCGAGTAATGAAGAAGCATATCGCCGCTCGCCCGCCACGCAGTCAATCTATTTGCCAAACGGACGCCCACCTGAGGTCGGTGAGATTTTTGTTCAAACCGAGCTTGCGGCCTCTATCCAATATATGATTGATGAAGAGCAGTCAGCTGGTGGGGATCGTCTTCGAGGTATCCAGGCGGCACGTGATGCATTCTACAAAGGCGACATTGCCCGCAAGATTTGTGATTTCCATATTGCGAATGATGGTTTTATGCGCATGGAAGATATGGCCGACTATCGTGTTCAGTACGAAGAACCACTGTCCGTTCCTTTTCACGATGCCGAAATCGTGACCTGCGGTGCCTGGTGTCAGGGTATCTCGCTGGCACAGGGTTTTCGGATGTTGGAAATGATTGATCCATCGAAATTGAAGCATAATTCGGCTGACTATATCCACACGATGACTGAAATCTTTAAATTGGTCTTTGCAGATCGTGAGGCCTTCGTCACAGACCCCGCTTTTGTTGATGTGCCAGTGACCGAAATGCTTGATCCTGAATATCTTGCGAAGCGAATGGCATTGATCGATATGGACCATGCCCACAAAGGCATGCCGCCTGCAGGAACTATTTTGGGTGGCACGCGACATGATAGAATACAGGCTGGGCCTGATCTTAATGGAGAGAATGATCCCCATGACACATCACCTGGCAGAAAATACCCGATGGCTGATCCTGCGTCTGCAGACACATCGTATGTTGCTGTCATTGACCGTGATGGGAATATGTTCTCGGCGACGCCAAGTGACACATCTGCAGATACTGAGGTTATTCCGGGCACTGGGTTATGCCCGTCTTCGCGCGGGTCTCAATCGCGGGGCACGTCAGAGTCAATAAATGCGTTGGCCCCTGGTAAGCGACCTCGCCTGACGCCTAATCCAGCCATTGCATTGAAAGATGGCAAGCCATTAATGGCGTTTGGAACGCCTGGTGGTGATGTGCAAATTCAAGCCATGATGCAGGTCTATGTGAACAAATTCCATTTTGGCATGGATATTCAGCAAGCCGTCGAGGCACCGCGATTTGCGACATACAGTTTTCCGTCGTCGTTTGCGCCAAATACCTATAACCCTGATCTCTTGATGATTGAGCAAAGTATTCCAGACGTTGTCGTTGAAGACCTGATAAAGCGCGGCCATAAGGTCGAACGTTGGCAAGATGGTACTTGGAAAGCAGGTGGTGTTTTGGCTGTCGTTTCTGATTCTGAGACAGGTACGTTATCAGCAGGAGCAGATCCAAGGCGTGCTGGCACGGCGAGCGGGCGATAACGATGAGCTTGGTGACATATGACGCTGAGAGAATGGGCATTCTTGTAGTATGTTAAAATACCCACAAATGCGACAGGCCCGGAGATAGTATTTTAGGCTACGAGTGATGTCGCGTGTGATTTTATCGGCCACATTTTTTTTGCTATTATTGCTTCATGCCCCAACAAAATAGTTTTCCTATGTGCCTGTAAATTTAGGTTTACGTTTTTCTGCAAATGCAGCTTGTCCCTCGATACGGTCTGAACTGGCATCACAAGCGGCAACTAAGGCGTTACATAAATCCTCGTTGGGCTCTGCCTTTATGGCCTCATGAATTGTTTGTTTCAAAGCGTTTACGGTCATAGGTGCGTTGGCGGCAATGCGTGCTGCAAGTGTCGCAATCGTCGCATCAAGCTCTCCCGCGGGAACGCTGCGGCTTATCAATCCCCATCTGACAGCATCGTCCGCCGGGAACCGGTCTGCGGTATAGAGAATCTCCTTGGCGTGTTTGGCTGAAATATTGGTCAACAATAGTTGAACATCGTTGAGCTTGTAACCAATCCCAAGGCGCGCCGGAGTGACGCCAAACGTTGCGGTATCAGCAGCAATTTGCAGATCACACAAAAGTGCCAGCTCCATACCGCCACCAACACAAAATCCCGTAATTCTCGCAATCGTGGGTTTTGGGAATGTTCTTAAAAGGTCGTAAGTATGCGTTGTTGTCGCATCGTAGGTTTCTCTTTGCTCAGGCGTTACGCGAATGGTTACGTATTCTTTGATATCATTGCCAGCGCAAAAACTTAAGTCCCCATCGCCAGCAATGATCAAGGTTCTGATCTCAGAGTTTTCTGCCCAAGCCTCAAGGACAGCACCAAGATCGCGCCACATTCCGAGCGTCATGGCATTCCGTTTTTCGGCGCGATTAATTGTGATTCTACCGATACCATCCTTAATGATTGTATCGATCAAAGACTTTTCATTCACCATAATTAATGTCCTCACTAAAGAAAGAATGCTCTGAAATTACTCATTTTTACGATTAAAAGCTAAAATTAGGGATTCTGATGTTCAAGGCAAAACTATTTATTGGAAACCTTTGGCTACAGCGATGATGCTTTGGTAAAAAAATTAGGCAAATTACAAAATTGTCGTTCTTGCGTTGACTCATAATCTAAATTCAACTGGTATACCGGTATGTCAGATACGTCAGTTTTTGAGCGCGACCGCGCCTATATGCTGCTTTTGGATCTTATCCTGAGCGGAGAGCTTGCCACGGAGCAAGCCCTTTCAGAACGGAAACTCGCGGATAACTTGCTGATGGGGCGTACGCCCGTACGCGAGGCTATCCGCCGTATGACCCGAGAAGGGCTCATTGAGGTCCGCCCTGCACGTGGGACTTATGTGCGTGAACTGACGATAGATGAAGTTCAAGAAATTTATGAAGCGCGTATCGGTATTGAGGGCATGGCTGCATTTCTTGCGGCAGAGCGCGGCCCAACTAACGCTTTCCCTGAATTTCGCAAACAGTTTGAGGATATGATCGCAAAACCTGCTGATTTCGATCTCACTGAGACTCATAAGGTCGGTCAGGATTTTCATATTGAGATATTTCGTGCGGCCAAGAATAGATATTTAGTTGAAATTTATGAACCGCTTCGCCTAAGGCATCGGGTCACACTCGGACTGCCAAGATTTTATAATCATGAACGGGTTCGAGAATCAGTCAAAGAGCATTTAGCTATTCTTGATACGATTGAATGTAGCGATGGTGCCAAAGCACGCCAGCTAATTTGTGATCACCTTATTAAAGGGCTTGATGTCCGCTCGCGGATTTTCGAACAACTTGCAGCGGGTCATCAGCCAGACCTTAAGAAAAAGGTCGATGGGTGATGGTTATGCATAAAACTAGAGTTTTGGTTGATGCCTTCGATGGCGCTAGACCAAAAAAGGAATGCCTGAGGTCCTTCACGGGATGCTTGGACATTGACGGCATTAAATATAAATCGCGTGCCTTGCCGTTAGCGCACTTTTTAAACGCATTAGGGAGATTTATGCGATGAGACAAACAATCAAATCACTGGCAGTCCTTGCCGTTGCAGGTACGGCGGCATTTGCTGCAGCACCAGCAGTAGCTGATGATGGGCCAACACTAAAGGCCGTTAAAGAACGCGGTGAAGTTCTTTGCGGTGTGCACCAGGGCCGTTACGGCTTTGCGATTGCAGACAGCCAAGGGAAATGGAAAGGTCTCGACGTCGATTTTTGCCGCGCTGTTGCTGCAGCCGTCCTAGGCGATTCTGAGAAAGTTAAGTACATGCCTTTAGGTAGTGTGCAGCGCTTCCCAGCTTTGCAGTCAGGCGAAGTCGATATGTTGTCACGTACAACAACGATTACGCTGACACGTGATAGCGCGCTTGGCCTCAACTTTGGTCCGCCAACGTTCTATACAGGTACTGGTTTTATGGTACGTAAATCTATTGGCGCTACGAAGGTCGACGACCTTGCCGGTGCTGCAGTTTGCGTTTTCCCAGGTTCCACAACCGAGAAAAACATCGCAGCGTTGTTTGCATCTAAAAAGATGGACTACAAGCCAGTTGTGATCGAAAGCTCCAAGCAGTTGGTTGGCGCTTATATGTCCGGTCGTTGTGACGTGCTTGCAATGGATCAGGCCGGTTTGCCTGGTCACCAGCAGTTTGATGCTAGCAATCCTGCTGATCACATGATCATTCCGGGTGTTTATTCTAAAGAGCCTCTTGGCGTTGGCGTTCGTGCTGGCGATGACCAGTGGTTCGACATCATTAAGTGGGTTACGCATGTAACTTTCAATGCTGAAGAATGGGGTATTTCATCGAAAAACGTTGATGAAATGAAGGCTTCAAACGACATTAATATCCAACGTTTGCTTGGTGTTAAGGGTGATCTCGGCGCCAAGCTTGGTCTTGATAAAGAGTGGGCTTACCGCGTTGTTAAGCAGGTCGGAAACTATGGTGAGATCTATGATAGCAACTGGGGTCCGCCACTTAACCTAGAGCGTGGCATCAACGAATTGTGGACTAAGGGTGGCCTAATGTACGGCTTCCCAATGAAGTGATATCCACTAAACTATGATGCGTGTTGCTTAATTATTTAAGCAACCGTGTAAATTGGACGGTCGGCGAGAGCTGAGATGATTCAGATCACGCCGACCTCATCCATTTAAATTCAAGATGCTATCCCTGCCACTTCAAGCTGAGTATTGCTTTGACCATGGAAACTAAGAATAAGACCGACGAGTCTATTTTTTACAGTAACGCATTTCGGAGTGTCGCCTATCAGGCAGTCCTGTTTGGGCTTTTGACGCTCCTCGGATGGTATCTGTACAGTAACGTTAATGAGAACCTGGCGCGCCAAGGTATCGCGACGGGTTGGAACTTCTTAACGACGTCCTCTGGTTTTGATATCGGCGAGTCGGTGATCAGATATGATGCCGGTGATACATATGGACGCGCGCTGCTCGTCGGGTTTCTCAATACCCTTCGTGTCGCAGTTTTGGGCATTGTCCTGGCGACATTCCTAGGCGTGTTCATGGGTGTGGCACGTGTCTCCAGTAACTGGCTGCTCTCAACGATTGCGTCCTGGTATGTTGAAATATGCCGGAACGTCCCCGTTGTACTCCATGTGATTTTCTGGGGGACAGTTATCCATCTTTTGCCAGCGCCTAAGCAGGCGATTATACCATTTGAAGGTGCGTTCATTATGAACCGCGGCGTCGTGATGCCGTTCCCGGTTGCAAATGATGCCTATGTTTGGGTTGGTGTTGCATTGCTCGTCGGCATTATTGGCGTTGTGGTCCTTAACAAATGGGCGCAACGCAAACGTGAGCGAACGGGTGAATATATTCCGACACTTTGGAAAGGTTTGGGCGTTCTTATTGCCCCACCATTATTAGTTTGGCTTGCGTTTGGTGCGCCTCTTGTATGGGACGTACCATCCTTACAAGGCTTCAACTTTAAAGGTGGATTGCAATTTTCACCGGAACTTATTGCGCTTTTAGTTGGTATTACATTCTACACTGGTGCATTTATTGCTGAAATTGTGCGCTCAGGCATTCAATCGGTTGCTTCTGGCCAGATTGAAGCTGCACGCGCACTTGGTTTGCGGCCTGGTTTCATCATGCGTTACGTGACGATGCCACAGGCATTGCGGGTGATCGTGCCGCCAACAACCAGTCAGTATCTAAGTCTAACAAAGAACTCTTCACTGGGTGTGCTTATCGGTTATCCCGATTTGGTCAATATTGGTAATACCACGTTGAACCAGACCGGGCAGTCCGTCGAAGCTATCGCAGTCATGATGATGGTATATCTATCGATCAGTATCGTGATCTCGATCTGTATGAACATTTACAACCGCGTTGCGGCAATCAAGGAGCGCTGAGGGATGAACGATCAAGCTACACCCGAGGTCGTCGCTGGCGGGTCCAAACGGACAGCACCTCCACCTATTGAACGAATTCCGGTACTACGTTGGGTTCGCGAGAACTTGGTTAGTACACCGTTTAATGCTGCTGTTACGGCGATATGCCTCATCGGCCTTATCTATTTCTTGCCGGGCTTTATTGAGTGGGCACTTTTTGACGCCGTTTTTGTCACGAGTGATCACAAAGTATGCCGTGCGGCGGAGGGTGCTTGTTGGGCTGTTGTTGGCGAGAAGCACCGCCCTATGTTCTTTGGTGTCTATCCATATGAAGAGCATTGGCGCCTCATCATCGCGGTGCTTATTTATATTTCTGCCATTGTTATAACGATGATGCCAAAGTTCTGGAGCTACCGGATACTTGTGCCGGCCTGGATCTTTACATTGGTGTCGACGCTAACATTAATGTGGGGTGGTTTCCTCGGCTTAGCTGAAGTTGATACATCTCAATGGGGTGGCCTGCCACTTACAATGATCCTGTTCTCAGGCACATTGGTAATCGGATTTCCATTAGCCATTCTGTTGGCACTTGGCCGGCAATCAAATATGCCTGCGGTTAAAGCAGTTTGTGTCGTTTTCATTGAAAGCCTGCGTGGTGTACCGTTGATCACGATCCTTTTTGTCGCAGTGAACGTATTCCCTCTATTCCTGCCACAGGGACTTGAGTTTGATAAGTTGCTTCGCGTGGTTGTTGGTATGGCAATCTTCTTCGCCTGTTATGAGGCCGAGGTCATACGTGGTGGACTTCAGGCGATCTCTAAAGGTCAGTATGAAGCGGCTGAGGCGTTAGGTCTTGGGTACTGGCACATTATGATACGGATCATTCTGCCGCAGGCTCTGCGGATCTGCTTGCCTGGAATCGTCAATCACATCATTGCCGCTTTCAAGAATACGTCATTTGTTCTGATTATCGGGTTGTTCGATATTCTAACGGCGACGACGGCCGTTATGCAGGATCCTGAATGGCGCCGCTTTACACTCGAAGCTTACCTTTGCGTTGGCCTCGTCTATTTCATGTTCTGTTATGCCCTTTCCAAGTACAGCCAGCTCGTCGAGCGGTGGCTTAGCGAAGGTAAAAGATTTTAAAGTTAAAGTCCGGAGAGACAATTATGAGTGATCAATCAACCGCTGAACCCGTTATACAGCTCGTTAACCTAAACAAATGGTACGGCGACTTTCAGGCACTTTGTGATGTGAACATCACAATCAACCGTGGCGAACGTGTTGTTGTTTGCGGACCTTCTGGGTCAGGCAAATCAACAATGATCAGATGTATCAATCGTCTTGAGCATCATCAAAAAGGCGAGATCATCGTCGATAATATTGAACTCACGGATAACCTTAAGAATATTGAGGCGGTGCGTAGTGAAGTCGGCATGGTCTTTCAGTCGTTTAACTTATTCCCGCATATGCGTGTGATCGACAATTTGACCCTGGCACCAATGTTGGTGCGTAAGATGCCAAAGGCTGATGCCGAAGAAATCGCAATGCAGTATCTTGAGCGCGTGCAGATTCCAGAACAAGCCTACAAATATCCGGGACAGCTATCTGGTGGTCAGCAGCAACGCGTTGCGATCGCACGGTCCTTATGTATGCAACCTCGCATCATGCTTTTTGATGAGCCAACATCTGCTCTCGACCCTGAGATGATTAAAGAAGTCTTGGACGTTATGGTCGAACTGGCTGATGACGGTATGACAATGATTGTTGTGACCCACGAAATGGGTTTTGCGAAGACAGTTGCTGATACCATGGTCTTTATGGATAAGGGCGAAATTGTTGAAATTGCGTCACCTGATGTGTTCTTCACGAAACCAAAGAGTGAGCGGACGCAACTTTTCCTTAATCAAATTCTTACGCACTAGAATAATCTGACGAGCACATTTGGGGGCATAGTTAAATGCAAGAAGAATCGACAACACCTGTTGATTGGGTAGCACTGCGCAAAGATTTTCCAACAGCAGAAAATTTTTGTTATTTGAATCTGGCGAATAAAGCGATCTTGCCCAGAATTGTTGAGCAGTCAATGCAGTCTTGGATGAAGGATATATACGAGAACGCTGGCGAGTTGGCTTTTTCTATGGGGGAAATCGAGAAAACCCGTGAAGCCGTTGCAGATTTATACGGTGCGCCACCGGAATGCATTTCATTGATCAAGAACACATCTGAGGGTGTGAATATCGTTGCGCAAGGGTTCCCTTGGAATGAAGGCGACAACGTTGTCATCAGTGAGTTCGAACACGAAAATAATACTTTCCCGTGGCGTCATCTAGAACGCCGTGGCATTGAAATTCGTATGGCAAAGCCTGGCGAAGATGGCCGGGTAACGATTGACCAGTATCGCGACTTGATTGATTCAAAGACCCGTATTCTCGCCGTAGCCTGGGTTGTGTATGGCAATGGCTACCGTGCAGATTTGAAGGCGCTTTCAGCATTTTGCCATGAGAAAGGCATCAAGATCATGGTCGATGGTATTCAGGGTGTGGGTATTCTTTCCACGCCGTTTAGCGAACTTGGTGTAGATGTTCTTATTTCGGGTGGGCATAAGGCACAGTTTAGTCTGGCTGGTGCGGGTTTCATGTATACGACACCGGAAATGACCCAAATGCTGATGCCACCGTATGCTGCGAAATACAGCTTTAATACGTTGGACCGTACGGTGCAGGCACCTGAACTTGAAACTGATGCGCATCGGTTTGAATATGGAAATCCAAACTTCTTAGGGACTTGGGTACAGAGACGATCCGCTGAGTATGTGAAATCAATAGGTCTGGAGAACATTGAGGCGCGAGTTTGTGAATTAACAACGTATCTCATTGAAGCTGCAGATAAGCATCAAGTGCAAGTTCGCACACCGAGGCCTTGGGCTGAGCGTGCAGGGATTGTAAGTCTTGATTTAGGACAGCACGCAGGTGATGCGGTGAACGCGCTCAAGGCTCAAGATATCATCGTTGCCGAGAAAGACGGGCACTTACGAACATCCATGCACTTCTATAATAATGAAGAAGATATTGATCGCTTTATGTCCGCATTGCAGGCGGTGTAATTAACAATGGCACCGACACTGCGTATTGATCTAAGTAGCGATACATCGACCAAGCCTTCAGAAGGCATGCGCAAAGCGATGTATGATGCCGAAGTTGGCGACGAGCAAAAGCACGAAGACAAAACAACAACGACCTTGTGTGAGCGTGTCGCTACTTTGCTTGGTAAGGAAGCAGCTGTTTTTTTACCTTCCGGTATTATGTCAAACGTGGTTGCGCTGCTGACGCACTGCGCGCCTGGTGATGATATCATTTGCTCATCAGATGCACATATCATTGGTTCAGAAGGTGGTGGTGTGGCGATTTTTGGTGGTATTTCGATAACACCTATTGATACGGTGCTTGGTATTTATTCTGCGGATGAATTGAAAGCTCGGCTTCGACCTTCAAGATCGCGCTCTCCTCATTCGAGGCTCGCTCATATCGAGCAGACAACGAATAAGGGTGGTGGTGCTATATGGTCGGTTGATCAAATAAATGACGTAGCGAAAGTTGCGAAAGATGCCGGCTTATCTGTTCATACGGACGGTGCCAGGTTGATGAACGCAGTTGTTGCATCAGGTGTATCTGCAAAAGAATTCGTAGCGTCATGCGATAGTGCCTGGACTGATTTATCTAAGGGGTTAGGCGCACCCGTTGGAAGCGTCCTTACTGGCTCAAAAGACTTTATTGATGAGGCGTGGACGTGGAAACACCGACTTGGTGGCGCGATGCGTCAATCTGGGGTGATTGCGGCGGCCGGTCTGTATGCGCTGGAGCATAATATTGAGCGACTTGCTGAAGATCATGCAAATGCTCAGGTGCTCGCAGAACGCATTGCTGATATTCCTGGTGTGAAACTTGACCCACCCAACGTAGAGACAAATCTTGTCTTTTTTGATGTGAGTGAGACGGAACTTTCTGCGCCTGAGATTGCATCAAGATTACTTGAAAAAGGTATTCGCATGGGTGCAATAAATGAACGGCGGATGCGCGCTGTGACGCATTTAGACGTTTCTAAATCTGACGTTATAGCTGCTTCAGATGCTATCCAGGAAATCCTGAAAAACCATAAAGCTTAAACGTTACTTCAATGCGGCACAGGCACGTTGTATGCGCTCACAGGCTTCCGTAAGTTCTTTGATGTCTGACGCATAGGAAATACGGAAATACGGAGAAACGCCATAAGCACCACCGTGTACAGTTGCGACGTTTTCTGCCTCAAGCAAGTAAGCAACAAAATCCTCATCCGTTTTGATAATCGCACCAGAAGGTGTTTCTTTCCCAATCACACCAGCGCAGCTAGGGTAAATATAAAAAGCGCCTTTGGGTGTGGGGCAGGAAAGCCCTGTCGATTGATTGATCATTGAAATAACCAGGTCACGGCGCTCTTGAAATGACTCTGCGCGTTCGGTCATAAAGTCCTGAGGACCATTTAAGGCGGCGATCGCGGCGGCTTGGCCGATGGAACTTGCGCCAGATGTGATTAAAGATTGGAGTTTGTGCATCTGCGCAATCATTGATGCCGATGCACCTGCATATCCAACCCGCCAACCTGTCATCGCATAAGCTTTTGAAACGCCGTTAACGGTTACGGTGCGAGACTTTAAGGCCGGTTCGACGGCTGCAATTGTTGCAAACTTCAAACCATCGAACGTGATATGTTCATAAATGTCATCAGCGATAATACCAACATGCGGATGTTTTAATAGAACGTTTGCAAGCCCCCGCAAGTCACTTTCCTCGTAAACGGCGCCGGTAGGATTGCTGGGCGAATTGAGCAAAAGCCAACGGGTTTTTGGGGTGATTGACTGTTGAAGTTGCTCAGGCGTGATTTTAAAATCCGCGTCCGCACCACACTGGACGATGACGGCGGTTCCGCGCGTAAACTTGATCATATCGAGATAGGCGATGTAGTAGGGTGCTGGTAAAATAACCTCATCGCAAACTTCGGTGCTGGCCATAAATGCATTGAAGATGACTTGCTTAGCACCGTTACCAATAATAATTTCGTTGAGGCTGTAGTCTAGGTCGTTTTCCCGTTTAAATTTTGCAATGGCGGCGTCCTTCATCTCATTGGAGCCACCAATGCTGGTGTATTTCGTTTCGCCGCGTTTTGCAGCGGCGTTTGCAGCCTCAAGGACATGTGCGGGTGTTGGAAAATCAGGTTGGCCTGAGCTCAATGCAATCACATCAAGGCCCTCAGCTTTCATTTCGCGTGCGCGTTGCGACATCATGGCACTTGCTGATGTTTCAACAAGGTCCATGCGGGCTGCGATTTTTTGGTCGGTCAAGTTGATACCCCCCTATCTGTTCATGTCGCGTTTGATGCACGCCATTCTTTGGTGAGTGCGAGGACATGATCAACATCATCCATTGAGTTATAAACGTGGAATGCAAACCGAAGCATGCCACGACGCACTGTATGAATAACGTCTGCCTGTGTGAGATGCTCGGAGAAAGACATCAGTGCATCATCATCCGTCGAACTTTGACTGTTAGTCATGTTGCCAATGCTGACAATGTGGCTTGAATGAGCCCCAAATGCGCCACCGGATACTGGAAGGTCATACTCTAACAATCCATCAATAAAACGGTGTGATAAGTTCATGACATGCTGCTCAATGCGCTGGGTGCCAACGTTGCTAAGGACGATCAGTGATTGTTGTGCAACAGTGGTAGCTGGAAAATTGTAATTCCCTAAATCAAACCGACGTGCATCTGGTAACAGGCCGTAATTATCATCGCCCATTGTCGCTTCATGCGCATCCGGGCCCAGGTCGACACTGAACCGTGCAAGATAAGCTGGCTCTATGCGTGTTGCCCATTCAGTACGACAATACAGAAATCCCATGCCGTAAAGGCCGCACATTCCTTTTTGTGTTGATGTCGCAAGGCCATCAACAAGCATGTCTTCAACATCTGTATGGAGAACGCCAACAGATTGGACGGCGTCAACAAGCAAAAACACACCACGTTCCCGGCAAACTTTGCCAAGACGTTTTGCATCACTTCTGAACCCGGGAGAAAAACTCACCGTCGGTAACGTCACAACTTTGGTTCGCTCGTCTATCGCGGCAATCATTGCATCGATATCGATGTGGCCATTGTTGTGAGGAATTGTTTTAACATTGACGCCGCGTCGTGCGCGTTGATTGAGCCATGGATAGACATTGTTGGGGTGTTCCAGGCTCAAGGTTACAACAACGTTGTCGCCAGGCTCCATTGCAATGGAAGCTGCGATCATGTTGAGGCCATCAGAGACATTCTTTGTGAATGCGATTTCCTCTGACTGCGCGCCAATAAGGTCAGCGAAACGCTTGCGCACATCCTCCTGCATTGTGAATAAGCCGGCCTTGTTTGTGCGCCCGTTTGTCAGGTCTTCAAGGTGAGCGTCGAGTGCAGTTCGTGCAGAGGCAGGCAAAAGACCACGTGTACAAGCACTTAAATATGTACCCTGCGCGGTGCCGGGAAATTCCCCAGCAATTTCTTTTGAAAGGTCATTATCGATAGTGTTGGTTGATGCATCCATGGTGGGTCTCCTTTTGGGAGTGTATAGTCTACTCTTTGATAAGCGTGGCGCTAGACAATAATTGTTAAAATCCTCTCTTAAGGATAGCACGCGTGAAAAACGCGCAGATACCATTTGCTTCATGAACAAATGCACCCATATCTTCATGTAACCGTCAATGATTGGAGCCACTATGTCAGACGTCTCAATCCAGTTCTCGAACAGTTATGCACGTCTGCCAGAGCGATTTTTTGCCCATCAAAATCCTGATCCAGTGGCGCAACCCGAATTGATTAAATTGAATGCAGGGCTAGCTGAAAAATTAGACTTGGATATAGCTGTATTATCATCAGATGAGATGGCTAATGTGTTTGCTGGTAATCTTGTGCCGTCGGGTGCGGAGCCTATTTCTCTGGCTTATGCAGGACATCAGTTTGGTGGTTGGTCACCTCAGCTTGGTGATGGCCGTGCTGTGCTTTTGGGTGAGGTTGTTGATCGAGACGGAGTCCGCCGTGATATCCAGTTGAAGGGGTCGGGTCGCACCCCGTTTTCTCGCGGTGGAGACGGTCGTGCTGCTTTGGGGCCCGTACTGCGGGAATACATCGTCAGTGAGGCGATGCATGCGATGGGGGTGCCGACGACGCGGGCCCTTGCTGCCGTTAAAACGGGTGAAGAAGTGCTTCGAGAAGGGTTGCTTCCGGGAGCTATTCTAACAAGGATTGCATCGAGCCATGTGCGCGTTGGTACATTTGAATTTTTTGCTGCCCGGCATGATGAAGACGGTATCAGAACGTTGGCAGACTATGTGATTGAACGCCACTATCCGGAAGCAAAGAATGCAGAGCAGCCTTATATCGCATTGCTCGGCGCTGTGGTCTCGCGGCAAGCGGTTCTCGTATCAAAGTGGTTCCAGCTTGGCTTTATTCACGGCGTTATGAATACCGACAATACGTCGGTGGCGGGTGAGACGATTGATTATGGTCCGTGTGCTTTTATGGATGAGTATCATCCAAGGAAGGTATTTAGCTCCATCGATCGGCAGAGCCGATATGCGTTTGGGAATCAAGCGTCCGTGTTGCAATGGAATCTGGCTCAATTGGCACAGTGTTTAGTATCTATTGTCAATCTTGATATGGATGAAGCGGTTGCCTTGGCCCAAGTCGAAGTCAATGCGTTTCCAGAAAAATTCGAAGCTGAGCTGGTCACAGGCCTGCGGGCGAAGCTTGGATTGTTGAGTGAACATGAAGGTGATCTCGCGCTGGCATTCGAGCTATTGGAAGCCATGGCCAACGACAAGGCTGATTTTACGAATACTTTTCGTGGCCTTGCTGACGCCATAGATGGTGATGTGGCTAAAGTACGTGGCCACTTCGAAGATATGGAAGCATTTGAAGCATGGTTAACGAAGTGGCTTCCTCGCGTTGAGCAGGAGGACAGACCTCTTGCCGAGAGTGCCGCGGCGATACGTTCAGTCAACCCAGCTGTAATCCCAAGGAACCATTTGGTTGAGGCGGCGATACGCGCAGGCGAAGATAACGACGACTTTGGCCCTTTCAACGCGTTGGTTGATGAAGTGACGCGACCATTTGATACGCGGTCAAATGATTCAATATATATTAGCCCACCGCGCCCAGACGAGATCGTTCACCAAACGTTTTGCGGCACTTAATTGCCGCGCCATCAGGGTGAGAGACTACCACCCGCCTCAACGGTTCGGAATTTTGGTGTCGGGAATACGGGGACTGACTTGAGTCCAGAGCCTGTCGACATGATGAGTGCTTTTTCGTCTGATGTGACCATCCCTTGTGCCAAAGCTTTACGAAGTCCTTCGATCGATGTGCCGACTTCGGGGCAGGGGAATAGGCCCTCCAGATCAATGGCTTGAGTGGTTGCAGCGATCGCGTCCTCAGTTGTTACAGAAATGGCCGCACCGTTGGTTTCTTTAATGATCTTCAAGAGTGCTTGGTCGCCAGGTGGGCGTGTTGATTTGAGACCGCCTGGCGGCACATCCAAATCTTCCCAAAGATCCGCATGATCTACGCCAGCTTCGAATGCTTTCACGACAGGCGCGCAACCGGCGTACTGAGTGACAATTAGTTTTGGCAAAGGACCTTTTGGAAGCCAACCTAACGTCATGAGTTCACGAAAAGCTTTATAGATAGCAACAGCACCAAGTCCACCCCCAGTTGGATAAACAATGACATCAGGTAGCGTCCAGCCGAGCTGTTCGGCAATTTCTAAACCCATTGTTTTTTTGCCTTCAAGACGATGCGGTTCTTTGAATGTGCCGACATTGAACCAGCCCATTTTTTGAACAGCCTCAGCAACCATAGGTCCTGAATGTTTCCATTCACCATCTAATAAAATTGTATCTGCTCCTGAATAGACGCTTTGGCAAAGGCTTGCAGGTAGGACATCATTCGGGAGTAGGTTGACGCAATTAAGGCCCGCACGCTTTGCATACATGCCCCATGCACCGCCTGCATTCCCGGAACTGTTATGAACGATTGTCTTGATGCCGAGTTCACGTAACCGCGTTGCTGCAACACATGCGCCGCGGTCTTTGAATGTGCCGGACGGATTGCGTCCTTCATCTTTTATGACGAGTTGTGGGCTTCCAAGTGCTTTGCCAAGTGCAGGCGTTTGTACGATCGGCGTCCAGCCTTCGCCAAGTGTTGCGGCATTATCTGGATCGTCTACGGGCAAGAGCGGCCAGTATCGCCAGAGTGAACTTGGTCCATGCGACAATTTGTCGCGATCAAATTCTTTTGCTAGTCGGCTTAAGTCATAATGAACTTCGGGGAAATCACCAGGTTCACAAATAGCTGGCGTACCATCCGTAACGGATGCGCCAGATTTCCAGCAGATGATGTCTTTAACATAGCTCATTTTGATATCTTTCAATTTTCACGTTCAATAATTCGACAATATTATAGACCTACTTCACTGAGTACGTCACACTGATCAACGATTGTTAATGCGTAAATTGGGAAATGTGATGCAACCATGTGATTTGAACGCGTCAGATGCCGTTCGAAAAATGACCACGCGTGAACTTTCGCCGATTGAATTACTTGAAAGCTGTCTGGCCCGGATCGAAACCGTGAACGGAACGATCAATGCAATCACGGCGATGGATATTCCTCGCGCACGCGAAGATGCTAATGCGGCAGAGCAGGCATATGCAAAGGGTGGTGAGCTGCCCTCGCTCTTGGGATTGCCGGTTGGCATCAAGGATTTGAATAAAACGCAGGGCCTTCGAACGACTTATGGTTCGCTGCTGCACGCGAATGATGTGCCGACAGAAGATGAAGCGCTTGTCGTGCGATTGCGCCGGGCCGGTGCGATTATCCTGGCGAAAACAAACACGCCTGAATATGGCTCTGGCTCAAATACAAACAACAAGGTCTTTGGCGCAACGTGCAATCCTTATGATTTGGAACGAACACCGGGTGGCTCATCAGGTGGATCTGCTGCTGCACTTGCAACGGGGATGTTACCACTTGCGCACGGCAGTGACACGGGTGGGAGCCTCCGCAATCCAGCAACATGGAGTGGGGTGGTTGGATTTCGTCCGACGCCGGGGCTTGTCGGCCGCGAAGGACGTACGCTGAATTATACGCATTTTAGTGTTCAAGGGCCGATGGGACGTAATGTCACGGACGCTGCATTGATGATGACGGGGCTTGCTGGCAATGAAGACCGGGATGCGCTCTCGAGTTTTGTTGATGCGTCTGCGTTTAGGCATCTTGCCGATGTTGATGTTTCGAAATTACGCGTTGCTTGGTCGACAGACTTTGGAGGAACGGCTCCAATCGATGATGGTATTCGCCAATCATTTGAAGGTGTCATAAAACAGATAAGTTCAGCATTTGGCATATGTGATGAACGTCATCCAAACTTTGAAGATGCCCGCGATATATTTTGGACCTTGAGGTGTGTCTACTATCTAGCCAGCCATTCTGAGCGTGTTGCCAATCACCGGGATATTCTATCTCCAAATATTGTTTCAAATGTTGAAGCGGGGATGGGTATGTCACTCGCGGATGTAGCGCGGGCAGAACGTGACTGGGCAAGGCTGTACGCTGAATTTCAAACATATTTTGCGGACATTGATCTTCTGATTGTGCCCGGCAATGCGGTCTCTCCATTCCTTATTGCTGATGGCATTCCAAAATCTGTTGGCGGCAAAGTTATGGAGAACTATGTCGATGCATCTTTGGTAAGGTCCGCTCTCACGTTGACGGGGCACCCCGTGATAGCAATTCCAGCGGGGCTTGATGAAGTTGGGATGCCTTTTGGTGTGCAAATCGTTGGTAAGCGACGTGGCGACTTCGATTTATTATCCGCTGCTAAAGCTATTGAAACGATGATACAGGCCAACCCCGCGCTTGTGTTCGGTCGGCCTAATATTTCAAATTATGGGCAATAACCTCATCGTTTAGGTATGCTCTTAAGCATGCGAATACATCGGCCGCCCGGGTACAGGCATGCGAGCACGGGCCACTGTATTCGCGTCAGACACAGTGATGAACAAATCGCGTTGGTCGTCGCCACCAAATGCGAGATTGGTAACGGCTCGGCCTATATGGCTGCAATCTATAGTTAAGAAGTCATCGCCATGTGGATCATAGGCAAAGATGCGGCCTTTGCTCACATGACATACATAAAGGTTTCCAGCTTCATCGAGCGCCATGCCATCGGGGCCGCCGACGCCCGCAGGTAATCTTGCGAACAAGCCGACTTTAGTTGGTCCTTCAGGATAAAGGGGCACCCGCCATACTTCACATGCGCGGGTCATTGCGACGTAAAGAGCGGTCTCGTCGATATTTGTCACAAGGCCATTTGGGCTTGGTCCGTTGCCAATCAGGCATTCAAGCCGGCTTGTGCCAGATGGCACGCGATATACACTCCCGGTGGGATCATGTAATCCGGTTTGTCCTTGGTCCGTAAAATAGAGTGTCCCATCTGCACCAAAAAATAGATCGTTGCAGCCTTTAAACCCCTCACTGCGTTTGGTGGCAAAAATATCCTGGATATCGCCCGTGGCAGGATTAATTTTAACAATACCGCGTCGATAGTCTGCAACCCATACGCTAGCGTCAGGATGAATACGAAGGCCGTTTGGCCAGCCATCGTATTGTGCTCTTAATGTCCAGTCCCCATCAGGTGATATTGAAAAAATTCGACCCCATGGAATATCGACAAGCCAAAGATACCCATTTTTATCAAACGAAGGGCCTTCCAGGAAACTTGGAACGTCATCGCCAGGCCGATTGGCTGTGCCCCAAGAGGATTCTTTTCCTGCATTCAGGAACTCGGTTGGTATGGTAGTAAAAACTTCAGCCTTAATTTCTTGAACTGCCATGAGATTGCTTCTTTGTGCGTTGTTAAGATGCGAGATGTAAATCGTACATTTCAGTGTAAACAGACATGACGATACCGTCACGAGCATCAAGCGTGATAATTATATTTTTTATTTAAGGACATATGTCGGTACCGTTTGAATTTAATTTTGCCCGAGTGCATACAGAAGGAGTTAACTTAATGGAACGCGTCGATCCAGTTTCATATGAAGACTTATCCTCCGAAATAGGTAATGTGGTGCGAACGTATGGGACAGAATATGGCTCTTTTGGCAATCAAGCGCAGGTGCTAGCGCATGTGCCTCCCGCCGCACATCATCTCGCAGCCATGCTTATGGAGTTAAAGGCACGCGCGGGTATTAAGTTGCGTTATATTGAACTCGCTGTGACATGCGTTTCTAAAATGAACGAATGTGACTAATGCGTTGCGCATCATAGTCCGCATCTTTGTGTTGATGGCATTTCGTAAGTGGGCTTGGAGAACTTGCTGTCGTATATTGATCACCCCGAATTGGATGAGATTGATAAGCTTGTTATCGAATATGTAATGGTGGTTACAAACAATGCCGGAAAGATACGAGATGCTTGCCATTATCCATAGTGGTTAGATGTCGTAACGTGAAATTTCAAAAATACCAGATGAGTGAATTTGAACGCAGCTTGCTCGGTACAGCGCAATTAGCTATGTTCCGCTTTCCCTAGCGTGATTATTGTCGCGCTCATATCTGCGGAGAGATGCCAGAGTGGTCGAATGGGGCGGTCTCGAAAACCGTTGAGCTAGCAATAGTTCCCAGGGTTCGAATCCCTGTCTCTCCGCCATTACCTAACATTATGTATCTGTTTTTATTGTTTAAGTTGGTGAACAACCGTCAGAAGATAACACTCTAGCATACACTATAGATAGATTGAAGATTTCAGATGTTAAGCTCTCTGATGCTTAGCGTTCCCCGCTAGATGGAGGGCTGCTTGATGGACTCGTTCTGTCGAACACTCGACCTTAGGGAAATGGAGTTGATCATCTTACCTTCCAAACAAACCCCAGTTCATTAAGACGCTGACGTTGATCTCCTGATAGGCTTTCTTTTTTAGAGCGTTGTGTGTCAACCCATGTCCCCAATTGATACCCATCTTCGGTATGCCCACGAACAACAAGACAGTGCCCCTTACGCTCTTTGAACGGCTTAGCATTTACGCATAATAAGAGTGCAGCTTTAATCTTCATCTTCCATCCGTCGCCGACGCTCAGCCAGTGGCTCTCCCTCATACTCCCAGTAATCAGGGTCAGCTATTTGTTTCCACGTGTAACCTATACGTTGGATCACGGTGAGGTCAGAGCCACTCAAGCTTGTGATTTGCCCTTCAAACTCAACCTTTTTGTTTTCCGAACTGACGGCAGCCTTGTCAGAAACGCTGGAGCAGATATCCATTGATGCCCCCCACGTCAAAGCCCACCGTCGCGCCAGTGGCGGAGAGGGGGGGCTTTTGTTCTGCACAAAAGGAGGCCGCAACACCAAGGTTCATGCCATAAGCGATGAGTATTGCCGCCCCCTAGCTTTTTACCTGACACCTGGCCAAGTCCACGATATCAAGGGCGCTGTCATGCTTGGCGCAGCGCTACCAAAGGTACGTTACCTGCTCGCCGACAAAGCCTATGACGCGGACCATTGGAGGGGTTATTTGAAATCCCGGCGTATCCAGCCGGTCATTCCAAACAAGTCCAACAGGAAGTAGCCGCATCCGTTCAACAAGACCAGATACAGAGGCCGCAACGTCATTGAGCGGATGTTTGGACGCCTCAGGGACTCCCGCCGCGTCGCCCCGCGATATGATAGGAACGCCAAAAAACTCCTCACCGCTCTATGCCTTGCAGCACCCGTCTGTTATTAGATTTGAATGTGTCTCGACCCTAGTCAATATCGATTCCCTGTTCGTGCAACAAATATTCAAAATAGCGAGACGATAGTGGAATGAACTATTATTTTTTTATTCAGGAAAAAAGTGAGGTAAGGGCCGTATGCCGCCAAAAACCGTTTTTCTCAAACACCGCCCCCGCTTGCCTTTCATCCAAAAATGAATCCCGCCGTGAAAGAGATTGAATATTCCTACTCCGCGCATTCTACCTTTGCGTATATCGGCCACCCGAAGTTGCTCTAAATTTGCTCAGCCCATGGGTGTAAGCTACCCCATCTCCCTTTCAATCTCGGCCCAGTGATCAAGGCAGCCGGTGGACTACCTTTTTGCGCGCGCACTCAACACCAGGTTGACTATTTTTTTGGGTATGAAATAGAAAGATGGGCACAATTCCGTAACCTAGAGATTGAAGATCACCGACTCATCCATCACGATAAGCTGCTGGACCTTCCGCATGGGGTGCTAATCGCAGCGCTCCTGGAGGGGAGAAAGATGTGAATGTACTTGCCTTCGCACTCCTACAGGCGCACTGGCGGGACGACAGGGACTCAGCAGAAAGACCCTCACTTGAACATGCATGCACGCAAGCTGGTTTTGACCCGCGTCCGCTCCTAGATGCGGCAGTGAGCGAGTTTACATGAGGGGTTTACGTCGAGAACACTAACACTTAAGAGTCAATTCAATACAGCGTTTTCGGATCACCACCTATTTCATGGATGGCGACATATTCTATGGTCAAGACCGCCTTGAACTAATTGATGCAGCGTTGAAATCGCCATTTAAACCCGGTGCCTTCAAAAACTCCAAAGTCGCTTCTTCAGAATAACAACCCAGAACGCCTTGTTGGACAAAACCCACGCGACCTTTAGTGGGCGGCGCAAGCCTTAGCAATTGGCAATCAAGCGATCAGGGTCAGAGATAAATCGTTTTAACAATCTCATCATGATCGTTTTCCATCCCCTTGACAAATCCACCGTCACTGACCAGGCCGTCACGCAGAATAATGAACCGGTCGGCTACCTTGAAAGCCAGAGAAAGGTTTTGTTCAACCATCAGTATGGTGGCACCGTCGTTTTTCAGCGCCTTAATAATTACCCCTATTTCATTTACGAACTGGGGTGAAAGGCCGCCTGATGGTTCATCAAGAAGCAGCAATTTAGGCTTCGACATCACTGCGCGCCCGATTGCAACCATCTGCTGCTCCCCACCGGACAAGGTGCGAATATGCTGTTTGCGGCGCTCTAAAAGACGAGGAAAATAATCAAAAATCCGCTCCAATTGTTGTTGCACGCCTTTACGATTACGAACCACAGCGCCCAGGCGCAAATTGTGCTCAACGGTCAGGTCGGGGAATAGATCACGGGCCTGCGAGACTTGGACTATGCCACGGCGGAAAATTTCATTGGCCTTCAAATTAGTAATATCTTCGCCTTCGAATTTGACCTTGCCAGTCAAGGTCGGGACAAACCCGCTGATGTTATTGATCGCAGTAGATTTGCCGCTGCCGTTGGCGCCAAGCAGAGTGACAGCTTCACCCTTTTTGACGTCGAAATCGATCCCAAACAATATCTTCTTGGGGCCGTAGGCTACATGTAGGTCAGTGACGGACAACAGGGGGTCAGGCGTAGCCAAGATAGGCCTCCAATACCTCGCGGTTTTCCCGAACTTGTTCGGGTTTTCCTTCAGCAATTTTCTCACCGGAACTGAGCACAACAATAACATCAGAACTGGACATGACGAGGTCTATCGCGTGTTCAACAAGCAAAATGCCAATGCCTTCTTCACCTGCCAGCTTGCGGATGATTTCCATCATCCGCGTGCGCATGGGAGGTGAAAGGCCAACGAAAGGTTCGTCCAATAGCAGCAATGGCGGCTCCGTCGCCAAGGTACGGACAATCTCGACCATCCGCTGTTGGCCACCGGAAAGGTCCTTTACCTCTTGGTCGGCAAGAAACTCCAAATCCATCAGATCTAAAAGGCTGCGGGCCCGTGCAATGCCTTCACGTTCGGCCTCACGGGCCGCTCGTGAACCAAGAATGACGCCAAAGAACCCCCCAATGATCTGGGTGTGCAGACCGGCCAGTATGTTTTCCAGAGCGGTTAATTCAGGAAACAGGCCGCCGTTCTGGAAAGTCCGGCGCACACCTTTGATAGAAATATCGTGCGGTGTCAGACCATGGATCGCCTCGCCCTTAAAGTAGATGGCTCCAGCGGTCGGCTGGCTATAACCGGAGATGGCATTGAATAACGTTGTTTTTCCGGCCCCATTAGGGCCAATGATGGCGCGGACTTCACCTGCATAGGCGTCGAAACTCACATTGGTAAGGGCTTTAAGACCAGAAAAATGGACCGAAAGGCCCTCAAGCTTGAGAAGAGGATCCATAATTCAGTCCCGATAATAACGTTCGTTGAAAACAGGCGAAACACGTCGCAGCAGACTGACCAGCCCTTTTGGTAGGAACAACAAAACACAGACGATGACAATACCAAAAAACAGTTCCTCCATACCGGGGAACTGGCGAAAATATTCCGGCAGTGCGGTAAGGGTTATGGCACCCAAAACACTGCCAATAATGCTACCCGTCCCGCCGACCAAGACCATAGCGAAGTGCACAATAACCTCGGTCAGGCTGAAAGATTCAGGGAACACACGTTCCGTCAAGGCGGCAAACATAGCCCCGGCGACACCGACCACCGCACCACTCCAGACGAAGGCCAGAATGATGTAGCGTGCTGTATGTATACCGAGAGATGCTGTTGCGGCTTCGTTATCGCGTATCGCCACGATGGCCCGTCCAAAGCGCGAGCGCATTAGGTTGGAGGTCGCCTTGATCAGCACGACAGTAATAAGCAAGAATACATAGAATTTGACTGTCTCGTTTTCCATAGCGATGCCGAAGAAGCTGGGTTGCGGCATTAACAGACCGTCCGAACCGTGGGTGATCCCGTCGGCATGCAAGTAGGTCCAACGCATCAATTCACCGAAAGCTAAGGTGATAATAGCCAGGTAATAAAGTCGGATGCCGCGTAGCGCTGTAACACTGGCCAGGAAACCGCCGAGACCGCCGACCACGGCTGCCGCGACGACGGCCAGCATATAAGGCATACCGGCATAGACCATCAGGATGGCGGTGGTATAGGCACCGAGCCCGAAGAACGCCGTATTGGCGAAGGCCAGCTGGCCCAAGTTGCCGATAACCACGTTGAAGCCAACCGTCACCAAGGAATAGACCAAGATAGCATTGGCCATGAACTGGAGATATTCATTGGCGACAAAAGGTATAGCCAAAGCGATGACCGGCAGCACATAGAATATGCGCCGCATTCGCGTCATCGAAGCCACAACCTCCTTTGGGTTAGAGGGCGGATTTGGGGAAGTTTGTTCATTCATCTTTTTTGATCCCCATTACATACGAACCGCGATCGTCCGACCGAAAAGGCCAGCCGGGCGGATGACCAGAACGGCGACGATCACCAAGTAAGCGGTAATGTCGATAAGAGCTGAATTTAAATAGGCACCGAACACCTGCTCGGCTACGCCCAGTAACAGGCCCCCGAGGACAGCACCGCCGAGCGACCCAAAGCCACCCAGGGTCATGGCCGCGAAGCCGCGGATCAGGAACGAGGCACCAAGATCAGGATGAAGCAGAGAGATCGGAGCAATCAGAATGCCCGCCATGGCGCCCATACCAAGGCCGACGCCCCACATCATTTCATGGAACGAACGAACGTTGATGCCGATCAGGGTAGCTCCGCGCTCGGATTGATAAACAGCCTGAATTACCGTACCGATCGTCGTCCTGTAGAAAACCAAGAAGAAAATCACCATCAGAACCGCGACGATGGCGCAGATGAACAACGCATCGCCGGTAAAGACCACATCCCCAAAGAAAATTGGCTCTATGTCGAAGACCTGCGGCATGGGAAGCACCTCACGCCCCCATATGGTACGGGCACCGCCCCTGAGGACGTAGCCAATAGCGATGCTCATCATGGCGAAGCCGATATGAGGCCCCGCCTTAATCGGGTCGATGAAGCCGCGGCTGATTGCAACGCCAAGGGCGAACAAAATGATGATCGCCAGGAATGCCGCCGGGACATAAGGCAACCCGACCATGATTACCAAAACGTAGACCACGAAAGCCCCGGCCATGACGAAATCGCCATGCCCGAAGTTGACGATGGTCGTCGCCCGGTACACCACGGTCAGAGAAAGCGCTATCAGCGCGTAAATGGCGCCTTGTGCAATTCCGCTGATGATCAATTGAAGAAGCATGCGTCTCTACCAAATTTCACGACCGTAAAAGGCCGAGTAGACAACAGGGAGAAAGGCTGGGCTGCGACAACTTCGGGCTATTGCGCCCAAGGAGCCAAAACAGCCCAGCCAAATCCATGTAGTCTTTAGATTACCAGGCATTGCCCCAAGCAGAGAGCACCGTCGGATTACCGTCGATGAAACCGGCAACCGCCGATTTCTTGCAGCCATGGCGATCCGTCGGCGTCCAGGTGATGTCGCAGGCTAGGATGCCAGTGTTCAAACCGTTGATCTTCTCAAGTTCGGCGATCATCTTTGTCCTGCTCAGGTCGCGACCGGCGGCTTCCAAGGCTTTAACGGCGGCAACGCCGGAGGCCATAGAAATGGCACTGAAGCCAGTGATGGTTTCGTCCGGATAGTACTTGAGAATAATGTCGTTCCACTTTTTCATTTTAGGACCATCAACCTTGTCAACGAAAGCATGCAGCACATAGTAGTTCTTTACTGCTTCTTTATCCCCAAGGCGGGCCAGGGTGTTTTCCAGGTCGGTCCCGGCAGTTCCCATGACTGGAGTTTTGAGGCCATATTTCTTGGCGTCACGCAGAAAGATCACGGTTTCAGCTTCGTACAAGCAGCCAAGGATAAAGTCCGGCTGCGCCTGCTTCAACTTCAACACCTGTGCCGTGGAATCGGTCTGGCCGCGTTCCATTGCCAAATCGGCGACGATTACACCACCAGCTTCCTTTATCGCGTCGATCGCTGGAGAGCAGTAGCTTTTGGCCCAGTCGTTAGTGTGGGCGATAACCGCGACGCGCTTGGTGTCGGGCTTCGACATAACGAAGCGGCCCATTGTCGAACCGTAAGCCGGACCGGCTGGAACGCCGTGAAAGATCGAACCTTTTTCATTCACTGGCATGGTGATTTTTGGGTTCACTGCGTGGGCAATAATCCAAGGCATCCCGGTTGGCGCTACAGTCGGCTTGACTGCCATGGCGACACCGCTGCACGAGTTACCGTGCATATAGAAGACTTCGTCCTGGTGGACCAGCTTCTTGGCTGCGGCAATACCTTTGGCCGGTTGGCATGCTGTGTCTTCTTGGATTATTTCGAATTTACGACCGTGGATGCCGCCCTGGTCGTTAATGTATTTGAAATAAGCCATTAGACCAATCTGCGTTTTGCTGTAGCTGGACGCGTTGCCGGTAAACGGCCCCATGACGCCGACCTTAATAGACGTATCTGTCAGGCCGGTTGTATCATCTGCGTTGGCGCTGCCACCCATCGCCAAAATGCCAGCTGCGGCGGCCAAGGCCATCCAAGATTTAAAGTTAATTTTCATAGTGCCTCTCCTTTTTTGTTCTGGTTTTTAAAAAAAAGAACTCTTTTTTGTGCTTTTTAATTTGCAATTACATGAATGTACACTAACTAGCAAGATGCCAAGGCGACAACTTAAAACTAACAGTATACCCCGGGCCAAAAAAGGGGTTGTTATTAAGATCCACGGGTCGAAAGTCTTCAAGTAAAGTATTGGACGAAGTCGTGTTTAGAGCAATCATTAGCACCAAGCCGTTGAAGTTCTTATCAAAGGTTCATGAAGGGTTATACAGTGTCAACAGTTTTGCAAGACATGGATTTTGTCTCTCCACCGTTATTCGCTGGTTTTGCGTAACGCTGGGACATCGCCGTACAAGCCCAACACTGCCCTTTGGCTAATTTTTTCAATTACAATATCGGCCAATATGCTCTCACACAGTCAACGTTCTGGCGCCCTGTATCCTCTACAGAATTCTCTGTTCGCCTTTATCCTAATTGCCAATTGAGTTATGATTTAATAGCGTTATTTTCCGAATTGAAAGTAGGCTTGCGTGGTAGATCAGGTCCCGTCTCAAAGCCCTCAATTAGGGCCAGCAATGATCGCGAGCATCTTTTTGCCGCTTGGGCTGGGCTATTTCTTGTCGTTCCTCTACCGTTCGATCAACGCCATGATCGCCCCTCAGCTGGTCGCCGAACTAAGCTTGTCACCTAGCCAACTCGGCTTTGTTACGGCGGTCTATTTTCTCACGTTTGGGTTAGTCCAGCTTCCCTTGGGCCTACTGCTCGACCGTTTTGGCCCCGCCTTGGTGCAGAGCAGCCTGCTCGTCGTTTCAGCAATTGGTGCTGTGATATTTTCCATGGGCGAGACGGTCGGCCTGCTGGCATTCGGGCGAGGGATGATTGGCATGGGTGTGGCCGGAGCCTTGATGTCTTCGTTCACCGCCTTCGCTTTGTGGCTGCCGACCCGCCATCTGCCGTTAGCCAACGGCTGCCTCATGGGATTCGGCGGGCTCGGAGCGCTTGCTGCCACGAAGCCGGTCGAATGGGCCTTAGACTTGACCGATTGGCGAGGCCTGTTCCTTGTGCTTGCCGCAATAACCACCCTAATCGCCCTATTTGTTGCCGTCAGCCTGCCACGGCCCAAACGCATCGGCAGCCCGACCCACCTGCGCATGCAGCTTAAAGGTGTTCTTACCGTATATCGCGATCGCCTGTTTTGGCGCATTGCCCCGCTGACCATCGCTAGTCTGGGAGCGGGCCTGAGCATTCAGAGCCTATGGGCCGGGACCTGGTTGCGCGACGTTGCGGGACTGGAACCTGGCGACGTCGCGACCCATCTGTCGGTCATGGCCATTGGTTTAACTATCGGTCCGGTCTTGTCCGGTCTGGCCGCCTCTCTGACCCGCCAGACAGGCTTGTCCCTTAACTGGTTGCTCGGCGTCATAGCCTGGTTGTTCATGTCTCTACAGTTCTTAATTATTCTTGAGTGGATTTCAATCAGCTATCTGCTTTGGGCCGGATTCGGCCTACTTATTAATGCCATGGCCCTATCTTATGCAATTTTGTCCCAAGCCTTTCCCGCGCACTTGGCCGGGAGGGTCAATACTAGCTTGAATATGTTGATGATCGGTGGCGCATTCATCAGCCAGTACCTGATCGGCTGGATCATCGGCTTTTGGCCATTAGAAGTGGGCGGTGGGTATGCACCCGAGGCATATCAGGCCGGATTTAGCGTAATGCTCGCCGCCCAGTTTGTCACATTTATCTGGTTTGTCATCGGCCGCGATCGACGGTGATGGTTGACCCACAAGTTGACCTCCTCCTAAATTGATTTCCCATATTTACGATTTTAGGAAACACTTCATCATGAATATCTCTCTCGACCCGATTGCATTGACCCAGACATTAATCGGCTTTGACACCATCAATCCGCCGGGCAATGAGCGGCCTTGCGCCGAGCACTTGGGACGGCTGCTGGAGGGTGCTGGGTTCTCAATTTCCTATTATGAATTCGCCGAAAGGCGGACCAGCCTAGTGGCACGCTTAGGCAGATCGCCAGACTGTCCGCCACTTTGTTTTACTGGGCATATTGATACTGTTCCCCTTGGGGCCACGCCTTGGACGGTCGACCCCTTCGCCGGTGAAATTTCCGACGGCAAGCTCTACGGTCGAGGTTCCACCGACATGAAAAGCGGCGTCGCCGCCTTCGTGGTTGCTTGCCTGGAAATGGCCGCGGAACTGTCCCAAGGCCCAGGTGTTGTGTTGGTCATCACTGCCGGCGAGGAAACTGGCTGCGAAGGTGCGTACCACATGGCCAAACTAGGCAATGTGCTCGGCGAAGCCGGGGCCATCGTTGTTGCCGAACCGACCCACAACCAGCCACTGATCGGCCACAAGGGTGCACTCTGGCTGACCGCCCGTACTACCGGCGTCACAGCCCACGGATCCATGCCGGAACAGGGCGACAATGCGGTTTATAAGGCGGCTCGCGCCATTAGTAAGCTTGAGGATTTCGATTTCAACATCGCCCACGACCCGGTGCTAGGTAAGCCAACCCTCAACGTTGGCACGGTGAACGGCGGGCTGAATGTCAACTCGGTGCCTGACGGGGCTGAGGTCGGCATCGATATCCGCACCACGCCCGGCACGGACCACAGCAAGATGCACACCGACCTATCCGGTTATCTGGGCGATGAGGTCTCACTCGACGCTTTCGTCGATGTCGGCGGCGTGTTGACCGACGTCCGCAATGAATGGATGTGCGACGTGTTTGATGTCATGACCGTTATCCTGGGTGAAAAGCCACAAGCCAACACGGCACCTTATTTTACCGATGCCGCGGCCCTGACCCCAGCCTACGGTGGGGTGCCGACGGTAATCCTCGGACCAGGTGAAACTGCTATGGCTCATCAAACGGATGAATACTGCCGGGTCGATCGCATCGTCGAAGCGGTCGCTGCCTATAAGGAAATAGCCCAACGCTGGTGTACTCGCTCATGAACAATAAAGACACTCACGAGCTAACAGCGCTTGAAGCCCTGGCCAAAATCGAAGACGGCAACCTGACTGCGGAAGCCCTGACGGAGGCCTGCCTTGAGCGCATCGCTCTGCGCGAAGACATTGTTGGTGCCTGGCACTTCATCGATCCGGATCAGGCCCGCGCCGCCGCTCGTGCAGTTGACCAGTCAACCCCGGGTGGCGCACTTCGCGGCCTTCCCATTGCAATCAAGGACCTGTTCGATACCGTAGACATGCCGACCGGCTATGGCTCGCCCATCTACGAGGGTAGTCGCCCGACTTCAGATGCCTCCACCGTCGCCATGACGCGAACCGCCGGGGGCGTCATCATAGGAAAGACAGTGACCACGGAATTCGCCTATTTTCAGCCGGGCAAAACCAGCAACCCGCACAACCCGGACCACACGCCGGGTGGTTCGTCCAGCGGATCAGCCGCCGCCGTTGCCGACTTTATGGTCCCTCTGGCTTTTGGCTCGCAGACAGTAGGTTCGACCATCCGGCCCGCGTCCTTTTGCGGTGTCGTCGGTTTCAAGCCCAGTTTCCGTCTAATCGACCGCACAGGTATTCGCCCGCTTGCCGATACTTTTGACACAGTGGGGTTGTTTGCGCGCAGTGTGGCGGATATTGCCTATTTTGCCTCCGTGCTCAGCCGGCGGCCCGGCCTTCGCCTTGACGCCAACGCCAACGGAGATTTCTCCGCACCGCCGGTCATCGGCCTGTGTCGTACCCCAGAATGGTCGTATGCCGATGCGGACACAAAGGCGGCCTTTGAGACCGCAGCAAAATTATCCGCCGACGCCGGATCCCGGATCCGGGACATAAGCCTGCCTGATGTGTTTAATGATCTTGGTAAGGCCCAGGGCATCGTGGTCGATTTTCAGGCCGCCAATTCTGCCGCCTATGATCTTGCCTTTCACAGTGACAAGGTCAGTAAAAGCTTTGCTGAACGGGCCGACATAGGCGCTGCCTATACGGGAAAACAGTTTGACCAAGCCCTGGCCATTGTGCACATGGCCCAGGCTGCCCTAGACGTGACCATGGATGGCGTTGATGTGTTGCTCTGTCCGAGCGCCACGGGCGAGGCGCCTAAAGGTCTCGAGGCCACCGGCAATCCTGTGTTTAACCGCATGGGGACGGCACTACGTACCCCTTGTCTAAACGTGCCGGGTATGACCGGCCGAACGGGCCTGCCTATCGGCCTTCAATTGATCGGCCGCCTCAACGAAGACCGACGCACCCTGGCCGCCGGTGAATGGCTGCAAGGCGTATTGAACCGCTGATATGGTGAACCAATCATGGCCTTTTCTTAGCAATAATTGTTAGCCACATCGTACCATTATGCTACTGGTCATCGCGCTCGCTCAGTGGCGTCAACTTGCTGCCAAAATATGAAAAGGCCCGATTTTTTCGGCATTAATTTATTTAGGGGCTGATCCAGATAACTATATAAAACAACGTTTAACCCATTGTCTTATCAGCAACAATTGGTCTGACAGGTCACTGTTGTTGAAACGCCACTCACATTCCTTCAAATATAGGCTGAATTGAGCCTTTGGAACACCTTTGAATTTACGCATGTGACGCTTTGCCTGGTTCCAGAAATTCTCGATGCCGTTGATATGGTTGTGGACATCTGCAAAAAGTACAGAGTGGTTAATTCTGAAATGCTTGAAGTCCGAAACATCCAACACATTGTTGGCCTTCCAGCAGTCAGAATAGACGATGCTGTCAGGCACGACTTTGCACTCAATGATCGTGGCAACGAGGCCCTTGAGGCATCGGGAATGATTTTGGTGTAGACCCTTCCTCCGCGCTTCAACAAGCCAAATACAGGGATTCTCTCGCCAGTACCACGCCCGCGCTTCCCCTTCCGCTTACCGCCAAAGTAACTCTCATCCACCTCGATCTCGCCACTGAACATGGCTTCGCTTTCGGCTTCCAGCTCGAAAATAATAATTTCGCGCAGACGAAGGAAAAAGAAGGCTGCCGTATTGTGGTTGACGCCACACAGACTGGCCGCCGTCAGAGCCGTAGAACCGGAAACAGAATGCTCGATCAGACGGTCTTATTTATAATAACTAAGTCGGCTCTTGCGCATAGGCTCCATGATAACACCTTTTATGTGTTATCTGAGTCAGCCCCTTAATTTAACTTGATAACGCAGGATTTTTCATCACCTGATGTTAAATACTGGACCTATCTGTCACAACCGATTTAGTCTGACAAATCCAAAAACCGACTTAACCAAGACTGGAAAATTTATGTCCCAGAGTTCATTACATGATGATGCCATTATTTTTGACGGTTTAATTATATCGAATTGGGGCGGTGACGTATTCGCTGACATGCGGCGCGGCGGCTTGACTGGTGCGAATTGCACCTGCTCAATTTGGGAGGGTTTCCATGATACGATGGTCAATATTGGCCAGTGGAACCATTGGTTCGAAGAACATCAAGAATTGATCACTAAAGCACGCACCGCTGCTGATATCCGTCAGGCGAAAAAGGACGGTAAGACGGCGATCGTTCTTGGTTTTCAAAATACGAGTGCGTTCGAAGACCGTTTGGAGTTTATTGAGATTTTCAAGGACTGCGGTGTCGGCGTCGTACAGATGACGTATAACACGCAAAATCTTGTCGGCAGCGGTTGCTATGAATCGACCGATAGCGGTTTATCGGATTTCGGCCATGAAGTCGTTGCAGAGATGAACCGCGTCGGCATCTTATGTGACCTCAGCCATGTTGGTTCAACGACTTCACACGATGTTATATCGGCATCAAAAAAGCCCGTTGCGTATAGTCATTGCCTGCCAAAGGGATTGAAAGATCACAAGCGCAACAAAACTGACGAGGAACTCCGCTTTATCGCCGATAAAGGCGGCTTTATCGGCGTTACCATGTTTACGCCATTTCTTCGTCGCGGTCCTGAATCTGATATCGAAGATTATATAGAGGCGATGGAATACGTGATTAATATTGCTGGCGAAGACGCAGTCGGCATTGGCACTGATTTCACGCAAGGTTATGGTGATGAGTTCATGGAGTGGATCACCCGTGACAAAGGATACGCGCGCCGGTTGACAGAATTCGGCACTGTAAAGTTTCCCGATGGTTTTTCGACAATCGGCGACTTCCCAAACCTAACTCAAGGAATGGAGAATGTGGGCTGGTCCGAAAATCGCATCCGCAAGATTATTGGTGAAAATTGGGTGCGGGTCCTCGAGGATATTTGGGGCCACTGAGTTTTTACGGATAAAAATTCTGCATGATAGATCCTTTCCGTTATTGGAGACGTGCGCAGTAGAGGCATATACCTTCAAACATTTTCTACCGACCTAGTTCTGCAGTATGGGCACGGACGAGCGTGGATTAGGCGTTAAAATCGTCAGTCTTATCTAAGCCGTGCGGTGATAATTACCTGCTATGTTTGGAGCTAGAGGGAAAATTCCTCATTGAAAGGGGTCGGATTCAAACTAATTGTTCGTTTAATCGATCCTCACGACTTTCTCTTTCCATTCCGTATCATTAGCCTCCACGACGAATAGCCATCTCAGGTATCTGCGGTTTAAAATCAGCCAGAAGTCCCTTCAGAGATCATCTTCCTTATCTAATCTAATAAGAGCGCATTCCAGCTTTCCTAGTTCCTTCCTCGCAAACCAGCAATAATCTCTTCCTGCCGCTACGCCTTTACTGCGCGATAACTAGAGAATGTCGTCATGACTTTTTAATGACCAATGTTTTGACTCCAGGCTTTGAATTCTTCAGGTGAACGGCATACATGTTCGCCTAATTGCGCGAGTGTGCTGCGAAAGCTATGGGGATTGGCATATGGCAGGCCAACAAGCTCAAATGCCTGTTTGAATATCTGCTGTGTCGATGCCGACGTCGTCCAATGCTCATGAGGGAGACCAGCCGCCTTAAACCCAATTCCGGGCTTATAGGCAACCGTTGTTTTTGGAAATAATGGGTCCTCAAATCCAAATAACTTCTTATCTCTAAGATATTCGACCCAATCTACAAATATGATCTCAATATCGTCGCCGACCGGAAAAAACCATGTTTGAAATGACTTACTGAACTTAGTCGCAACATCACGAACATCAAAGCCCGGTCACGTTGCTCAATATCCATTGCATATGGCATCGCAGCCAAAAAACGTTGGATTTGGTTCAACTTCGGAATGGGTTCGCCTATACGATTGAGCGCGACATCGGTCAGTTTATAGCTAGTGATCCTGTTATTGCTGTCGATTTTTACGATATGCAGGCAGACTTTGATGACCAGAAGCTTAATTTACTGGGAACGAGTATGTTACCCGAGTTGCCAAATCAACGTTAAAAATATTTTCAGGGCATTATCAGAATAAATAACCCGGTATGTCGCATTGTCTTCGACGATGGGCTTTCGTAATCATGCCACATGTCGGAAGTCGCACATTGCGCGTTCTTATCGTTTGAATGCAGGCGATTATTATCGTCTCGTTTTGGTGTGGGAAGTTAATAAGACAGTGCCATACTCTCTACATTAATAAATATACACCGTATATTTAATTATAATATAGTATTGTATAATTAATTGTGCACAATATTATACGTTATGAATCACACGCATAGGAGGCCCATGTGAATACAGCCAAATCTACCCGAATGACGGGTGGGCAAATCATCCTTAAAATGCTTGAGTTGCACGGTGTAACGCATGTTTTTGGCCTGCCAGGCGAAACAACGATCGGGTGGTATAAAGACTGGAAAAAACACTCAAATATTGAATATGTACTGACCAGGGACGAGAGGACGGCTTCTTTTGCTGCAGAAGCTTACGCAAAAATCACCGGAAGACCGGCTGTATTGGAAGCGCCAAGCCCTGGCGTGACGCATTGCACACCAGGGATTACTGAAGCTTTTTTGAGTTCTGTACCGGTCATTTATTTCAGCTCGGATATTCCGATTAATCAGGATAAGCGGCATGGCTTGACGGGTGTTGATCAAACGGCACTCTATGCAAGCATATCCAAGGAATCTTTTGTTCTCACAAATGCAAAGGAAATCCCGTTTATTCTCCGGCGTGCCTTTCGCGTGGCGACGTCTGGCCGGCCTGCCCCAGTTCATATCCGGGTGCCGATTAATATTTATCATGAAGAAGTTGATATAGAGGATCTTTACGCGGAACCTGAATACAGTGAATACCCGGCACATCGCCCGGTGGCGGATCATAGCAAGATCAGAGCAGCTATCGCCTTGCTGCTTAAGGCCGAGAAACCTGTTATCGTTTGTGGTCAAGGTGCATTGATATCAAAAGCGTCGAAGGTTGTTATGGAGCTTGCAGAGATCCTGCAAATTCCAGTTGCAACGACTACGCCTGGCAAGGGCACTGTGCCTGAAACGCATCCGCTTGCATTGCGCGTCATTGGCGCACGTGGCGGCATGGAATATTCAAATAACTTCGTGCTAAACGCCGATACTGTTTTCTTTGTCGGTACTAACACAGATTCAAGCTCGACCAATCATTGGAAACTCTATGGCGATCCTTTCGACAAGACATTCATTCATTTGGATATTGCCGAAGCACATGTAGGTAATAACTTTCCTCTCAAGGTAGGGCTTGTAGGTGATGCGCGCGCGAGCATTGAATATATGATTGAATTGATAAAAGCCGAGCATCCTGACTTAAAACGAGAAACGGTTGACCTTAACCCAATGAAAAAGACAGCATTGGACGCAATTTTCAATTCTAATATTCCGATGCCCGAAGGCACAGTCTCTCCAGTCAAACTTTCACAGGTGTTAGATAAGATTCTTCCATCTAATGCGATTGTCACGGCTGAACCGGGCGTTAGTGCTATCTATCCTTCGGCATTGCTGTCGATTAGGGAAGCCGGAAGACGATATATTACCAACTATTCTATGGGGGCGTTGGGGTACTCGGTCCCTGCAGGGATTGGAGCGCTATATGCGAGTGATGGGCCTGTTGTCTCCTTTACTGGTGACGGGTCTCTTGGCTTTGTGTTTGGTGACTTGGAAACCATTCGTCGAAGCGACAAGAACATTACCATTATTCTGACGAGAAATGATACTTTTGGATGGATCCGTGGTGAGGCAATCTTGCTTGATGATGTTGATGAACCCTGGTCCACAGATTTTGGCCAAGTGGATTACCTTAAGGTCGCAGAAGGTTTTGGCTTCAAGACGTCAAAAATTATAGCTGATCATGAAATTGAAGCAATATTGACCGAAGCGATTGCAAATCCGGGCGCTAACTTCATTGAGATCATGGTGCCATCGCAAGATAAAATTATTCCTTTCGTGCCACCTTGGGTTAAAGCAGCAAAAGAGAAGAATTTACCTTACTTTTATTAATGGGAAATCATCAACTCGGGAGCGTTTAAAGGTATGAAAATATTATTGTTAATACCAATTCTGCGATTGCGTGTCTCTGATGCTGGTAAAAAAATGTCTAGGATGATTGATTTGTGATCGATCCTGCCAACAAATTTCCGAGCCGGGCTGAAAGCCTTTATTTGGCGGTCAAGGAAATGGCCATCCAGTTTCAATTCAAACCTGGCGAACGCATAAATGAAGTGGAGCTGGCTGGCAGCCTTGGTGCCAGCAGAACGCCGTTGCGTGAGGCCTTGAATCGATTAGTAGCCGAAGAGTTTTTAGTACTAAAGCCGCGGCGTGGAATTTTTTGCCGAGATTTAAAGCCACGTGAGATGTTTGAGCTTTATCAATTTCGAGCCATCTTGGAAGTTGCTGCTGTTCGCCTTGCTTGTGAAAATGCGACAGAGGAAGATGTTAACGAATTGTCTAGTTTTCTCGACGAAACAGGGCCTGAAACGGATGGCCGAAGTAGCCAAGAATTAGTAGCTTTTGATGAATATTTTCATGAAAAGATTACGGTGCTTAGTCGTAATAGGGAAATGATCAGAACTCTTAAAAATATTAATGCACGAATAAAATATTTTCGGTGGGTAGACATGGACTCAAAACGCCATGGTACTCAAAGTGAACACTGGGCAATTGTGCAGGCATTAAAGGCAGATGACGCAGACCTGGCCGCGGAACTTATGAATGCTCATATTTCCAGACGTCTCGATCAAATTACTGCGGCTGTAAAAGAGAGTTACTCTCGCATATATTTGGTTGATTAACGCGCTCGATTGCATCGGGCTAAATCGTGCACACGAATGACACCGTTACCAGTCGACATAATTTGATTGGTGCATGTACGAACGGCTATCCCGATTCGTCCACGCTTGATTCGTCTGCGTTTCAGGACTTTGGCAAAAGTGGCGCGATTATTCATCGAAATATTTAAGTTTAAGCATAGTCAAAAAAGCGAAAGCTCAGGGGGCGTACTCGGTGTTTGAGCCAAGCAAAAACCTACATTTTAAGGATATTATCTTTCTGTTTCATAAACCTTACCTGACACTTGTATATGAAACATGGAGATAAGGCTTAATAGTGTGAAACCGTTAAATTTATCAAGACCCAAAGATGCATCGGTAGCTATAGTTGATTTACCACTTGGCGCGACAGAAGATCGAGCTGACGGTACCTTAAACTTAGGGCGCGTGCTTAAGGGTGTTGGTCACTAAAGCGCTTGGGCCTGATGGCTCAGGTAATTTCGATAATTTCTATTGCTTCTAAGCTCGGCCCTTCAATCATTACGGCCCGCGTATTTGCCAATAAATATTCTTCGCTCAAGAACGTCACGTCGTAGTGTCGCAACTTATCTATCCAAGCATCCAAATTTGGAACCGAAAAAGCGATATGATCCATAAGTTGTCCAAGAGAGGAGGCAAGTGGTGTATCACCTTGATTCGGGTACCATAAAAGATCGACATCTCCGACGGTCACACCGCCCGGTGGCGACCGGTACATTCCTTCAGAGTTAAGTGCTGGAAAGGTGCGATCATTGGTTCTGGGGACTTTGCATTGCGACTCTGGAACTTTGACGTCGCCAAACTTATCGCGAGCTGGGACAAGGAAATGCTTTTGGTACCAAATCTGAGCGCACAGTGGATCTTCATGCCACATGTGGATGTGGTTAAAGCGCTCTTGCGGATAATCCCCTGCAATCTCATAGAGTGCATCATCTGGTCCCTGGAAATAAGCGAAGCCTGGACCACCGGACGGTGGCGTGCCGCTAGCTTTTAGTGCATTGATCTGTGCAAGTGTGACCCCGATCTTGTCCCCAGTCATAAACCAAGTGTCGCTACTCAAAGGGACGTGACCATCCCCAACGCCCGTGTAGAGGGGAAGCGATTGTACCTCGCGCCGTGCAATAAATTCGTTCGTTGTCGCTTTGCTATCGGTAACGTGCCAGCCAAAATGCCATAGGGCACTTTGCGGTTCAGAAAGGATATTATCGTCTTGTTCGAACAGGATCATCACATCGTTCGCTGAGAGTGCGGCGGGAAAACCACCCCAAACACCTGATGTCACGGTGTTGAATTGGCGCGCATAAAAATTAACGGCCTTAACAGGATCAGCGGATCGAAGGTGAACATGGTGAAAGCGAGGCGGTGTAAGTTTGGATGTGGTCATTTTTGGGGGCAGACTCTCAATGTGATATTGGTCATAATCATGGCACAAAATAGTACAAAAAACAGAATTTAATCTCTACTAAGAATGATCCCAAGTTTAGTCTAATACGAACCACCTACATATGTCTGCGGAAGGTCCTTTCGCATTCAGGTCAAACCGGGTATGCCGTTGGCAACCTTGGTACCATTGGAATTTTTTTACAGCATGAATAGCCCGGTAGATATTCTGCATTCCGTATTTGGATTTACGCAGTTCCGAACGGGGCAGCGAGAGATCGTCGATCGCTTGCTAACGCGCAAACATACACTGGCAGTTATGCCTACGGGTGCGGGAAAATCCCTGTGTTATCAGCTTCCAGCGTTGATTTTTGGAAAATTAACTGTTGTGGTTTCTCCGCTTGTCGCCCTTATGGACGATCAGGTCGCAGCGCTTCGGATATTGGGTGTGGATGCGGTTTGTATCCATTCCGGGCGCGAGCGTGCTGCTAATGTTGAAGACTGGAATCGAGTGAGAAGCGGCGCGTGTAAGTTGTTATACTTATCGCCCGAACGGCTGATGACAGACCGCATGGTCCAGGCTTTGCAGCGCCTTGATCCCGATATGTTTGTTGTCGATGAGGCACATTGCATTTCAAAATGGGGCGCCAATTTCCGGCCAGAATACGAAGCCCTGTCCGGATTGAAATCCGCATTTCCCGATGTAGTATTCTCCGCCTTCACAGCTACCGCTGACGAGGCAACCAGGCAAGATATCGCGACCAAGCTCTTCGATGGTCAGGGTGATATTATCGTTCAGGGCTTCGATCGTCCGAACCTGCACCTTGCCGTTGAGCCGAAATCAGATTGGCGCAAACAGCTACTTGAATTTATCAAAGAACGCAGCGGGCAGTCTGGTATTGTGTATTGTTTATCGCGGCGCCTGACCGAAGAAGTCAGCGAATTTTTGAACACAAACGGACACTGGGCGCTTCCTTATCATGCTGGCCTATCGTCAGAGATACGACGCGACAATCAAGAAGCTTTCATGTCTGAAGATGGCCTTGTTATGGTTGCCACCATCGCTTTTGGTATGGGCATCGATAAACCAGATATTCGCTATGTCTTCCATGCCAACTTGCCGGCCAGTATGGAGGCTTACTACCAAGAGATCGGTCGCGCTGGTCGCGATGGTGCACCATCAAATGTAAAGTTGATTTACGGCCTTGATGACATCCATATGCGCAGGCGGTTCATTGATCAAGAAGGCGGGTCAGATGACCATCGGCGCCGGGAACATAAACGCCTTGATGCCTTGGTAGCTTATTGTGATGCGACGACCTGTCGACGCGTGACGTTATTGGCATATTTTGATGAGATAACAACGGCTTGTGGTAATTGCGATATATGTCTGAATCCACCGACATTGATTGATGCCACGCCCGAGGCGCGCATGCTATTCGCGGCTGTGGAAAGCACGGGTCAGTTGTTTGGTGGTGCCCATATCATTGATGTGCTGAGAGGTGGCGCAACAAAGAAAATAAAGCAGCATAACCATGATCAACTTCTTGAGCACGGGATTGGGTCTAAACACAATGCCCGGTATTGGCAGGGGTTTATTCGCCAAGCGGTCTCTGGGGGTTATTTGATTGTAGATATTGCAGGATATGGTGGCCTGAAGTTGAGCCCGTTGGGTCAGGACGTTGCGCGAGGCAACGCTAAGTTTTCGATCCGAGAAATCGAACCTAAACCATCTGCACGCACCAAGTCGCACCAAGCAAGCAGCGCCGACCAGGACTTACCTGAGGAGTCAGCAGACTTGCTGCGCACGCTAAAAGCATTGCGTCGGGATTTAGCAAAGGCGCGTAACGTGCCTGCCTATGTCGTGTTTTCAGACGCGACCCTGCGTGAGATGTGTATGACGCTCCCCAACTCGATGAGCCAGATGGCCGAAATCAACGGCGTTGGTCCGAAAAAGTTGGAGGATTATGGTCAGTTATTTTTGGATCAATTGTCGGATGGCGGCGATCGGGACGAGGGCTAAGGACTGTCTTACTCAGATCAAGTCTGCTGATTTTGCGAAAGGATCTTGGTTGGCGTCCTTATGCCAACAGTACTCCGAGGTTCTCGCTGTCTCTTCTGCTTTTTCCATTCCAAACAAATCTGCAATCACTGCGAGTGCCATATCCATTCCCGCCGAAACACCGGACGACGTATAAAACTTGCCGTCTTCTACTCATCTTGCTTCTTTTACCCATTCGACGTGCGTTGCAAGATGAACAGTTTCTGTGAAATCAAGTTTGTTGGTCGTCGCTTTTCGGCCATCCAGAACACCCGTCATCCCTAACAAGACAGTTCCAGTGCATACAGCCATTACGCGTTCTGCGTTTGCAGATGTTTCTCAGATCCAATGCATGAGTTCTTCATCTTCGCTCTCATTCAAAGCTGAATCACCACCGGGAATGAACAACAAATCGTAGTCATATTTTTCTGAGAGCTGTTTGTCGATGACAATTTTTTGTCCATGGACACTTGATACCGGATCGCTGCCTTTTGCGACCGTTATAATCTCAATCTCATCCCCATAATCTCCGAGCATTTCGATGGGGCTAAAATAATCTAGAGTTTGGAATCCAGGAAAAACCAATGCTGCAAGTGTTCTCATGACGTGTACCTTTCTTAAACTTGGCGAAGCTATACGTGGTTGAATGAGTCTCTTTATATTCCACGATTTTTGTTTGTCATAAATGATAGGATGGCCTCTCATTATGACAAACCGCCTGACGATACACCGAAAAAAGTATTAAAACCATTTGTTGCTGTAGTGCCGTATCACTATATGATTTTTATTTTGGCAATTTGCTGAGTCCCGTATGGTGATGGTTGAGTTTGGTGCATTTAACATATACCGAAAGGGACGACTGAATGTCGATTGAGAAAATTGAGACACTTGTTGTTGGCGCTGGCCAGGCTGGTGTGGCCATGAGTGAGCATCTCAGTAACATCGGCGTACCTCACCTTGTTCTTGAAAGACACCGCATTGCTGAACGTTGGCGTTCGGAAAGATGGGATTCGTTAGTCGCCAATGGCCCTGCCTGGCACGACCGGTTTCCAGGTATGGAATTTCCAGACGATGGTCCAGATGCCTTTCCATCGAAGGATAGGGTTACGGATTATTTCGCTGCCTATGCAGATAAGATCGCCGCACCCATTCGTTGCGGCGTTGAGGTTATTGAAGTGCAGCGCAATGTCGGGCGTCCTGAATTTCGTGTTGAGACATCAGAAGGCGTTATAGAGGCAACATACGTAGTTGCCGCCACAGGTCCTCTCCAATGTCCTGTCATCCCGCCTGTGATCCCGCAAGATACCGCGGTCACACAGATGCATTCCAATGCGTACCGCAATCCTGAGCAACTATCTGAAGGCGCTGTGCTTGTTGTTGGTGCTGGATCCTCAGGGACGCAAATTGCGGATGAGCTTCTGGCCTCAGGGAAGCAAGTGTATCTGTCAGTTGGTCCGCACGACCGCCCGCCCCGTCACTACCGTGGGCGCGATTTTGTATGGTGGTTGGGTGTGCTTGGAAAATGGGATTCCGAGCCTGAGGCCTCAAATACAGCACATATAACAATTGCAGTGAGCGTTGCCAATGGTGGCTATACTGTGGACTTCAGGCGTCTTGCTGTACGGGGTATGAACCTTGTGGGTATGACGTCATCATTTAAGGATGGCGTTCTCGAATTTGCACCAGACTTTAAAAATAATATTGCAGAAGGGGATGCAAATTATCTGTAGTTACTGGACGAGGCCGACGCATATGTCGCACGCAATGATATTGATCTTCCAAAGGAACCGGATGCCCGCATTATCGATTCGGACCCAGACTGCATTACGCATCCAATACTAGAAGTGAACCTAGCCGAGGCTGGCATTTCGACGATTATCTGGGCGACAGGTTTTACTGCTGATTTTTGCTGGTTTAAAGTTGATTCATTCGATGATCAAGGTCGGCCCAAGCATCAACGGGGTGTTTTAGCAGAGCGGAGGATTTATTTCTTAGGCTTGCCATGGCTTTCTCAACGAGGATCATCATTCATATGGGGCGTTTGGCACGACGCTAAGCATGTAGCGGATCATATCTCTATCCAGCGTAGTTATCTGGCATACAACGCTGAGCCGTAAACCAAGAAAGGGGAGGGACCTGGATAACATACCTTTGGTCTCTCCCCTTTTCGGCAGAGCGTTGCTTAATTGGTTGTTCGTCTCATCTTGCATATGGAAGAGATTGAGCTTGTTGCCTTCTGGATCACGAAAATAACCAGCATAGAATTTTAGATCTTTGTTCTCGCGTGGACCGAGCGTGCCTTCGTCTTTAGCACCGAGTTCAATCACCTTTGCGTGTAGGCGGTCAACTTCTTCCGTGCTGGATGCGCCGAGTGCAATCATGCAGCCATTGCCGACAGTTGCTGGTGCGCCGTTCTCTGGCTCGGCAACGCAGAACAAAGGCGCGCCCTCGGCACCACCCCATAGAATGACCCGATTAACTTCCATGATTCGTTTGCCGCCAACTTCTGCCAACAACGCATCATAAAAAGCCGCAGACTTCGCAATATTATTCGTTATAACTGTTGTATATGCGATCACAGTAATTTCCTTTTCTCGCTGTTTAAGGCCCGCGGATTTGCGAACCATTGGGTTTATCTATCGATAGGTATATATTTTGAGCATGAATAATCTGTACTTTCTAACGCCGCCTATAAGCCTGTGTGTGAGAGATGGCGCTAAGTCGATTTAGGGGCTTCCACAAACGGCAAGTGGCGGGATTTGACCCATACCTTTGCACCGTTGGAACCAGCCTTTGCACTTAGTTGTCCGCCTATTGGTAATCTCAGCCAGGATTGGGTCCAAGATGATCACTGCCTTCAGTGAAACCTCCATCTAGTACAAGTAACTCTGCGCCGTCAGGTGTATCCATCGTAATGGTCGGATCTGGAGCCCATGTTTCTAATTGGACGGTTTCGCGGTCGTCTTGGAACAGCGGTATGATTAAAACACCAGGACGTTCAGCGCTGATGATACTTCCTATTTTATTCATGTTGATCTTGACGGGTGTGCGATCGGCGAGATCAAACTGCCAAAGCTTTACAAAAATTACGCAGCCTAGTTCTGAACTGGGCGTATGACTGGACGTGGGTGGATTGCGAATATACGAGCCAGCCGGATAGTCACCATGCTCGTCTTGGAAAACGCCTTCGAGGACGATGAACTCTTCCCCACCATCGTGAACGTGTGGAGAAAAGCTGCTTTGCGGCGCATATCTAACGATGGTCGTTGTGCGGGCAGTTTCGCCACCAATGCGATCCAGCATGCGCCGGTCAATACCCGGCATAGGGCTTTCCATCCATTCGACTTCATCGCCGTGAACAATCACACGTTTTGAAAAATCAGCGTTCAGTTCCATCAGTAGACTCTCTAATTTCTGTAATTATTAGAATGTACGTTTCAATTGAGCTGCTTATCTATCTATCGATAGGCAAATAAATATACAAGTAATTTTATCACATATAATTAAGTCACTTTTCCTAATATTTATTATTTGGCTTTCTCAGGCAATCCGGTCGAGGAAATCTGCGCGCGATGTGATTATATCTTTAGCCGCACGCTCAGCAGCATTAAATGCGCCTTCGATTAATCCGGGACTTTGCTGGGCAGTTTCAGCGCCTGCAAAGAACAACCGACCATCTGCGTGAGAATCGCGGAGAACGCCTGGACGAACGTTTGGATGTGACATCGGTTCAGATAAGTCCCGTGGTGATGTGACCGTCGGCGACATTCCCCAATCTTCTATGTAAATGGCGTTGGGCTGGGGGCTGTTTCCACCAAAACATCGTTGGAGCTGATTATAGATTTGCTTTTCCAGGGTTTCCCCGAGACGTGTTCTGTCCGTGTGGGAAAGGCCAATAAAACCAAAGATTGCTGCGGGTGATCCATCGGGCCCACAATGATCATGTGCTTCTCCAATTGGGCCCGCGTTACTGGCGATCCGTCCTGATAAGCCGCGTTCACGCCAAAACGGCTTGTCATACAGTGCGACGACTTTGGCATGAGGTGCCATCCAAGTGGGCGTTTGATCAAGGGCGTCTTTTAGCGATACCGGAAGATCTGGCTGCCATTGAATGTTTTGTGCGGCAATCCGTGGTGGAACGGTGACGACAGCGCTTTGGGACCACAATGTCGTCTGATGCTCATCATCTATCTCAAGAGTGACATCATCTGGCGTTGTTGCGATCGATGTCACCAATGCATTAAGCCGAACGGTATTCTGAGGCAACGCTGCGACCAGTCGGTCCATGATTGCCTGAGGCCCGCCATTGATGCGGACACTGCCATCCTGGCCTGGAAGATAACGCGTATCCGGAGATGTGCCGGGGCCATAATCGAGTATAGCGTTGCCTTGTTCGTACTGAGGGAATCTCTCGAGACCGAGCTTGTCGAGCCAATGCGCAATGATAGGTTGGTACTTGGGCCAAACCCATGTGGGGCCAAGGTCCGCTAAGTAGCTTTGATCTTTCTCAGAAAATACCGAATGGACACGACCGCCCGGCCTGTCATTTGCTTCAAGAACACGCACCGATACATCTTGTTCATGCAACAAAAGCGCGGTGGCCAGTCCTGATATACCGGCACCGACAATAATTACGTCAGCATCATATAAATGTCTGTCGACCATTTAGTCTTGGCCAAGTGTATTCGAAATCAAAAACTCGGTAACAGTATCGAAGAGCTTGTTGTCGTCACTACTGTTCGCCATCATCATTGCGCCTTGATGGGCAGCAACCAGGGTGCTGGCTCTTTTGTACTTCTCTGCTTTTGATAAATCGTCGGGAAGGGCGTCTGACACCCACTTCACGTTTGCTTCAAAGAATGACGTAACGCCATCTACCAACGCGGGCGGTAGTCCCGCCATCTCTGCACCCAAGAGCCCGCATAAACAAACGGCTTTATCTTCATAGAGCGCACCACGGTAAACTTTGCGAAATGCGTACAGTTTTTCCTTAGGTGTTTGCGCCTTGCTGGATGCGACCATGAGGGCATCAAAGAAACGTTCGGCATAACGATCAATCAGGGCGACTCCAAGATCTTCTTTCTTCGGATAGTGATAATGAACGCTGGAACTCTTTATATCTGTATCGCTAGCAAGATCACGAAAACTCACAGAATTATAGCCACCACGTCGCATGCGATATTCCGCAGCATCAAGAAGGCGCGCCGTTGTGTCTTTTTCCATCATATCCTCGCAAAGCTTAAATCTATCAATAGATAGGGGATCGCACGTAAGGTTTATAGGGTCAATATGTATTGGCTTTTGAGATGGGCTATACGTGTTACGATATCCAGCTGATTTATCGTCAGAATCGGGGTTAACTTAATATTTGGTGTAAGTCGTCGAGTTTGAAATTTTATACGTAAAAATAGGTTTTTAAGGAGTGGATGACACAAGATATTGATGTCTGTCTAAACCCGTGAAAACAGGGAATAATTCGATTCCAGAAGGTGTTGTGAAAATTAGCTGTATAAAGGCGTGTTTGCGTCATTGACAATGGGTTCGAGCCAAGTATATTGCGCCACTTCTGAGCGAGGCTGTGCGCAAGGTGTGCATTGGCCCCTTTGACTTGAGTTTAGAGGCGATCATGTTCGCAGTAGTAAAAAGCGGTGGCAAACAATACCGGGTTGCCAAAGACGACACACTTATTGTCGAAAAATTAGCCGGCGAAATCGGTGACGTTATTGAGATTGGCGATGTGCTGATGCTCGGTGAAGATGGTAAGGCTCCGACCGTTGGTGCGCCAAAGATTGAGAAGGCTGCTGTATTCGGTGAAGTGATCGATCAGGCACGTAATGATAAAGTCATCATTTTCAAAAAGCAGCGTCGCCAAAATCATCGTCGTAAGAATGGACACCGCCAGCACATTACTGTGTTGAAGGTTGTCGAAATCAGCCCGACGGGCACTAAGCCAAAGGCTGCAGCTAAGAAAGCAGCGCCTAAGACGGTTGACGATGCACCTAAAGAAGCACCTGCAGCTAAGAAGCCAGCAGCGAAGACAGAAGCCGCAGCTAAGAAGCCTGTAGCTAAAAAGCCAGCGGCAAAGAAGCCTGCTGCCAAAAAGACAACTGAGGAGTAACACCTTATGGCACATAAAAAGGCAGGCGGTAGTACTAACAACGGTCGCGATTCCGCAGGACGTCGTCTTGGCGTTAAGAAATTTGGCGGCGAGACTGTGATCCCTGGTAACATCATTATTCGCCAGCGCGGCACCAAGGTTCATCCTGGTGATGGCGTCGGCATTGGCCGCGATCATACGATTTTCGCTACGGCTGAAGGCAATGTGAAATTCAATAAGAAAACTGGCGGTAAGACCGTCGTTTCTGTGTTGCCGCCAGCGAGCTAAGCCTCGCTGACCAGCATAATGGTTTTGAGCGGGGGAATGGCCTAACCATTCCCCCGTTTTTTATGTCAAAATGCCATTGGAACTTATGGCGTGTAAAAGAGGACGGGAATAGATGGTTGATGCCGTTTAGGACCGACTTGATCGATGAAGTTTTTAGATGAAGCCAAGATATACGTAAAAAGTGGCGATGGCGGCAATGGCTGCATCAGTTTTCGCCGCGAAAAGTATGTCGAGTTCGGTGGGCCTGACGGCGGCAGCGGTGGCCGCGGCGGCGACCTCGTGTTCGAATGCGTGGCTGACCTTAATACGCTCATCGATTTTCGCTATAAGCAGCACTTCAAGGCACCCCGGGCGACAGATGGTGCAGGCCAAAACAGAAGTGGCGCCAACGGTAAGCCACTTGTGATCAAAGTCCCGCCTGGCACACAGATTCTGGATGAAGAGAAAGAAAATATCCTGGCGGATCTGACGACGGCCGGTCAGCGCATTATCTTTCTTAAAGGTGGTAACGGCGGCTTTGGAAACACGCATTTCAAGTCTGCAACAAACCAGGCGCCACGCCGCGCAAATCCCGGTTTGCCCGGTCTTGAGCAATGGTTATGGCTGCGCCTGAAACTTATTGCTGATGCTGGATTGATTGGACTGCCAAACGCGGGCAAATCTACGTTCTTGTCAGCGGTCTCTAAGGCACACCCAAAGATTGCTGATTATCCATTCACCACATTACACCCAAATCTGGGCGTTGTTGGCGTTGAAGAACGCACATTTGTGCTCGCGGACATTCCTGGTTTGATTGAAGGTGCCAGCGAGGGTGCGGGCCTTGGAACACGTTTCCTAGGCCATGTTGAGCGCTGTCGCGTGCTTTTGCACTTGGTTGACGGCACCCAAGAAGATGTCGCACAGGCATATAAGACAGTGGTTGGTGAGCTTGCGGCTTACGGCGGTGGTCTGGCTGAAAAGAATGTCATCGTTGCGCTCAACAAGATTGATGCGCTGGACTCAGAAACGATTGAAGAGCGACGCGCCGCATTGGCTGAAGCATCAGGGCAGCATGTCCACACCATTTCTGGCGTTGCCGGTATGGGTGTTCGCGATATCACGTTCGCGCTTGATCAGGAAATTCTCGACGACCGCAAACGTGAGATGGAGGGCGACACTCCCGACGAGGGGTATTATCCGTGACACCACAGTCTAACCCTTTCCAAGACGCCCACCGAATTGTTATCAAGATTGGTTCCCAGCTTCTTGTTGATCCAGAAACAGGCGCTGTTCATCGCCGGTGGCTGGAAACGCTAGGTGATGACATCGCGGCACTTCGGGCGGCAGGCAAAGAAGTCGTAATCGTATCTTCTGGCGCTATCGCCGTCGGGCGTCGCCATTTGGGTCTGGCATCTGGTAAATTGACGTTATCTGAGCAACAGGCTTCTGCGGCGACCGGTATGGTGCGCTTGGCGCATGCGTATCAGGAAATCCTGGGCACGCATGATCTCACGGTGTCGCAGGTGTTGTTGACGCTGGACGATTCTGAAAACCGCCGCCGTTATATTAATGCCCGCAACACGCTGACCGAACTTTTGAAGCTTGGCGCTGTGCCGTTGATTAATGAGAACGATACGGTCGCTACGGACGAGATCCGGTTTGGTGATAATGACCGTTTGGCCGCCCGCGTCGCATCAATGGTGTCTGCGGACTTACTTGTCATGCTGTCTGATATCGACGGTCTCTATACCGGCAATCCTCAGGTTAATGCTGCTGCTGAGTTCGTACCAGAAGTACACGGGCAGGTTACACCTGAAATTGAGGCGATGGCAGGCGTTCAGCTGTCGGGCGATAGTCGAGGCGGCATGGTGACCAAGTTAGCAGCAGCCAAGATCGCCATGGGGGCTGGCACAACAGCCATGATTGCCTTTGGTAAGGACTTAAATCCGCTGCAACGTATTCAGGACGGGACACGGTGTACGATATTTGTGCCTGACGCGAACCCTCGGACTGCGCGAAAAGAATGGATCGCCGGCTCATTAAAGCCTGTGGGGCGTCTGACTGTTGATCCGGGTGCGCTCAATGCATTGAAAAGCGGTAAAAGCTTACTGCCTGCTGGTATTGCGCACATCGATGGCGATTTTGAGCGGGGGGATGCGGTTACCATCCTGGATCTGGACGGTCGCGAGATTGGCCGAGGCCTGATTGCTTATGCCTCAGACGAAGCTGCACAGATCGCTGGCCACAAGACCGGTGAAATTGAGACGCTTTTGGGCTATCGTGGTCGTGACGAGATGATCCACCGCGATGACCTCGTGTTGATTTAAGGATTTACGTGATGGACGGACACAGCAATATCGCTGCGATGATGCAGACAATTGGCGAGAATGCAAAAGAAGCTGCGACCGCTTTGGCTGTTGCATCGACGGAGGCCAAGAACAGTACGCTCCGTGAAATGGCTGCCAGCTTGCGTAACCGCAAACCTGAAATCATGGCTGAGAACGATAAAGATATGGCTGCGGGTGCCGAGAAAGGCCTGACGACGGCCATGCTGGACCGCCTGAAACTGGATGAAGACCGGATTGAAGGTGTTGCCGCTGGTCTTGAAGCGATTGCTGGACTAATCGATCCCGTTGGCTCTATCGAAAGTGCATGGGATCGCCCTAACGGCCTACAGATTGAGCGCGTTCGCGTGCCCTTGGGCGTCATTGGTGTGATTTATGAAAGCCGCCCGAACGTGACGGCGGATGCGGGTGGGCTTTGTCTTAAAGCAGGCAATGCGGCCATTCTTCGTGGTGGGTCCGAGAGCTTCTATTCAAGCCGCGCGATTATGTCGTGCCTGAGTGATGGCCTCCGCGCTGCGAACCTGCCGGAACATGCTATTCAACTGGTGCCGGTAACTGACCGTGCCGCTGTCGGCGAAATGCTTCGTATGACAGATTATATTGATGTGATCGTGCCGCGTGGTGGCAAGTCGTTGATCCAACGTGTGTCGGATGAGAGCAAAGTGCCGCTGTTCAAACATCTCGAAGGCTTGTGCCATACTTATGTGCACGAGGCTGCAAACCCTGAAATGGCGTTGGATATTGTTGTGAACGCAAAAATGCGGCGCACAGGTATTTGTGGTGCCATGGAAAACTTGTTGATAGATCGTGCGATTGCATCTGGGCAATTGACCAACCTCGTTGATCGTTTGGTTGCCGCTGGCTGCGAAGTCCGGGGTGATCCGGAAAGCTGTGCACTTGATAGCCGCATTATCGCTGCCAGCGCCGAAGACTGGGACACTGAATATTTAGATAGCATCGTTTCGGTGAAGCAGGTCGATGGTATCGATGATGCGATCAGCTTTATCCGTAAACACGGTTCGGATCATACCGAAGCGATCATCACGGATGATGCGGCAACGGCGGAAACGTTCGTCAATAATGTCGATAGCGCGATCGTCATGATCAATGCATCAACACAGTTTGCAGACGGCGGTGAGTTCGGCATGGGCGCCGAGATCGGTATATCAACCGGCAAGCTTCATGCGCGGGGCCCTGTTGGTGTCGAGCAGCTGACATCAATGAAATATATCGTCCGGGGTACCGGACAGACACGACCATAAACTCGATTTAAAGGAGATAATATTATGAGCGAAGCACAAGTTTGGACTGTTTATTTATCAGGTGAAATTCACACGGATTGGCGCGAGCGAATTGCGGCTGGGGTTGAAGCCGCTGGTCTGCCAGTTGAATTGGTCTCTCCGATCACCGTGCACGAAGATTCTGATGATTGTGGCGTGGCTGTATTCGGTGCCGAGAGCAACAAAGTCTGGCATGACCGTAAAGGTGCGCAACTGAACGCCATTCGCACGAAAACACTTTTGAAAAGTGCAGATATTGCTGTCGTACGTTTTGGTGAAAAGTATAAGCAGTGGAATGCAGCGTTTGATGCAGGTTATGCAGCAGCAATGGATATTCCATACATTACATTGCACCCAACCGAAATTGATCACGCCCTCAAAGAAGTCGACGGCGCCGCACACGGTGTTGCTCGCGAACCAGAGCAAGTTGTTCAAGCGCTGGCTTATGTGATTACGGGTGCGATGCCAGCAGTCCACGCAGATGCGGCTGAGTAATTGTCGCTGGATATGACATCTGGATTGAGGATTGGTCTTTTGGGTGGGTCGTTTAATCCCGCTCACGCAGGCCATCTGCATATCAGCGAGAGCGCGCTGCGCATGCTTGATTTAGATCAGGTTTGGTGGTTGGTCTCGCCGCAAAATCCGCTGAAATCTTCGGATGGGATGCAGACCCTTGATGCGCGTCTGGAACAAGCAGACGAGATTTCATATGTTAATCCACGTATCTTTCCAACCGATATTGAGGTTGATTTAGGGACCAGATACACCTGCGATACGTTGCCAGCATTGGTGAGCAAATTCCCGGATACAGCTTTTGTGTGGTTGATGGGGGCCGATAACCTGCTGCAATTCCATAAATGGAGGAATTGGACCGAGATATTTAATATTGTCCCCGTTGCAGTGTTTGGCCGCCCGGGATATTCTTTAAGGGCTACATTTAGTGTGGCAGCCCGGCGATTTGCTCGGGACCGGTGGCCCCAAGCTCAAGCGAAGCGTCTGGCGAATGCGCGTGTGCCAGCTTGGATGTTGTTGAAAATCCGCGAACATCCAGAATCGGCGACGCGTATACGAGCGCAGGGCAATCCCAATGATTGAGCTGCTTAATACGGAGCGTGAGACAGGAATTGTTTCTGTGACACACTTTATAATTCGATGAAAAGGAATATGGAGATACCAAGTAAAACGAAAACCCGCCTGTCCGGAGATACACTTCGGACATTGGTGGAAACCTCTCTCGAAGATGACAAAGCGGTTGATATTGTCATCATCGATCTCGCCGGCAAAACCGAGATGGCTGATTTTATGGTTATTGCCACGGGTCAATCCAGTCGACAGGTTGGCGCTATGGCTGCTAATTTGTCTCAGAAACTCAAAGGATCTGGCGTTAAAGACGTGGTTATTGAGGGTGCTGGTCAAGGTGACTGGGTGCTTATCGACGCGGGTGACGTGTTGGTACATTTATTCAGGCCAGAAGTTCGTGACTTTTATGCCCTGGAAAAGCTCTGGGATGTTCCGGATATGATTGCCGGTGGCACAGCTTCGACACCTCAAGCGGTAACGCCCGCTTGAAGAGCGGTGTGGTTTGAGAAGAGGAAAGCAAGGTGCGGTTAAGCCTTATCGCTGTTGGGCGCGCGAAACGTGGCCCGGAGCAAGACTTGTTTAATGCATATTTGAAACGTTTGCGGCCATCCCTTGACCTTATTGAGGTCGAGGAGAAGCGCCCGTTGTCTGGGCCTGAGCTCATGGGACGCGAAGCTAAATTGATCGGGGATAAAATCCCTGAAGGCGCGCATGTGTTCGCATTGGATGAGCGTGGCAAGGCGATGAAAAGCCGACAGTTCGCTGAGAAACTAGGCGGCCTTCAGGATTCAGGTATCCGCGATTGTACGTTCATTATTGGTGGTGCTGATGGCCTTGATCCAGCAATTTGCACACGCGCGAATACAATCATGTGCTTTGGGCCGCAGACCTGGCCGCATATGCTGGTGCGCGGCATGCTGGCGGAGCAAATCTACCGCGCCCAATCAATTCTCGCCGGACATCCATATCATCGAGATTAAAGACGATGTTCGGCTTTAACCTCCGAGTGTGCGGTGGTAATGTCCGCGCCAATGAAATGAATTTAATAAATGGAGACTTTTATGAGCAATCTAACCCTTGACCAGGCCCGTCAAATTGTTGCGGATGCACGTGCAAAAGGCCGTGAGCTCGGCTTGAAGCCATTAACCGTTGCCGTTCTTGATGCGGCTGGCAATCTTAAGGCGCTTGAGCGCGAAGATGGTGCATCGAATCTGCGTCCTGAAATCGCGATTGGTAAAGCCAATGGTGCGCTTTGCATGGGTTTAGGCTCTCGCGCCCTTTTTGAGCGCGCAAAAGCTGAGCCATTTTTTATTCAGGCTATGAATGAGCTGGCTGACGGATCATTGGTTCCTGTCCCAGGTGGCGTTTTGGTGAAAGACGCGTCCGGTAATACGCTGGGTGCAGTCGGCATTACAGGCGATATTTCTGATAATGACGAGACAGCGGCTGTTACGGCTATCGAAGCTGCCGGTTTGGTTGCTGACGTAGGATAAGTTAGTACGCGCATGACAACATATCGACCCAAGCCCGTTGTTCTTTGCATCCTTGATGGATGGGGTGAGCGTGAGGATGCTTTAGATAATGCGATCTCATTGGCAAGCACGCCGACATGGGATGCATTGTTAACGAAGTATCCGCGGTCCAGGCTCAATGCGTCAGCTTTGGAGGTTGGTTTGCCTGAAGGGCAAATGGGCAATTCCGAAGTCGGTCATATGAACTTGGGTGCGGGTCGAGTTGTGATGCAAGAATTGCCCAAGATCGACACTGCTGTCCGAAACGACACGTTGAAAGACGAGGCGTCGGTCAAAGACTTTGTCGTTGCGTTAAAGAAAAGTGGTGGCGCGTGTCATCTTTTGGGCCTGCTATCGCCGGGTGGTGTGCATTCACATCAAGATCATATAGTCGCCATTTCCAAGATTATGTGTGCTGAAGGTATTCCAGTTCGCATTCATGGGTTCCTGGATGGACGTGATTCGCCACCAAAGGCTGCCATTGGACACATACAGACGTTTGAAGCAGATATTGCTGATTTGGATGATTGCCGTATCGCGACAGTGTCGGGACGTTATTATGCGCTTGATCGTGATAATCGCTGGGAACGTGTTCAACAATCCTATGCATGTATGACAGACGCTAAGGGATTAGCGGTCCAGAATGCTGAAGCTGCAGTGAATGCGGCCTATGCGGATGGGCTCACGGACGAGTTTGTCCTGCCTGTACCAATCTCTGGATACGAGGGCATGCAAGACGGCGATGGGGTCTTAATGTCGAACTTTCGCGCTGACCGTGCGCGCGAGATCATGGCCGCACTTTGTGCGCCTGACTTTGATGGTTTTGAGCGCCCTCGTGAAATTTCGTTCGCAGCGCAAATGGGTATGGTTCAGTATTCAAGCGCCCATGCGGCTTATCTGACAGCAATTTTCCCGCCAACGAAGCTCTCGAATATTCTGGGTCAGGTCGCTTCTGAAGCTGGATTAACGCAGCTTCGGATTGCTGAGACCGAGAAGTATGCGCACGTCACATTCTTTTTGAATGGTGGGCGTGAAGAAGTCTTTCCAGGTGAACAGCGGATTCTTGTCCCGTCACCCAAAGTTGCGACATATGACTTGCAGCCTGAAATGTCTGCGCCAGAAGTCACGGACAAGCTTGTGGATGCGATTACGGGCGATGCGTTTGATCTGATCATTGTGAACTATGCAAACGGTGACATGGTTGGCCACACGGGCATTCTTGAGGCGGCAATGAAGGCCGCGGAAACCATCGATGCATCTTTGACACGCCTTGAAGCTGCCGTGAATGAAACCGGCGGCGTTATGCTGGTTTGTGCGGATCATGGAAACTGCGAGCAAATGATAGACCCCGAGAACGGTGGCGCGCATACGCAACACACTCTTAACCTAGTTCCATTTATTATGGTCAATCCGCCTGCCTATGTGACGAGTTTGGACGAGGGGCGGCTATCTGACGTTGCGCCAACGATTTTGCGATTATTGAACTTACCCCAGCCTGTTGAAATGACGGGCAGAAGCTTGATTAAGGAGAACGCCACTGCGACCGCTGCCGCTGAGTAAGCGAATAAGATCAGGCGTGCGCTATCTCAGCGCGGGCTTTGTCGTGTTTGTTTGCTTGAGTCTACCTCTATCTGGCGATGCGCGTTCACAGTCTGGTCAAGCCAATCAAGACTTAAAGAAAATCGAAAAGCAAATAGGTGCGGAGAAATCTACCGCTGATGAAGCGCGTGCGCGTGCTGAGATCATGGCGCGCGATATCGCCAGCTTGCAGACAAATCTGGTCAGTGCCGCCAAGGCTGTGCAGCGTCATGAAGAACAAGTGTACGCGCTGCAAACTAAACTTTCTGCCTTAGCGCGGCTCACGGAACGGAAGACCAGCGACCTCCGCGATGGCCGCGCTAAGTTTGGCCGTGTTTTGGCCGCAATGCAGCGGATTGCTCAATTCCCACCAGAAGCACTTATTGCGCAACCCGTTAAGCCTTCTGATACAGTGCGCACGGCGATCCTTCTTAAAAGCGCCGTCAGCGAAGTTGAACGTCACGCCGTAGTGCTTCGTGATGAATTGGAATTTCTTGTCCGTGCACGTGCTGAAATCGTTGAGCGCGAAAAGGCCTTGCGAGATACCAGCGAATTACTCGACCGGGAACGCCGCCGTCTGGGTGCGCTGATGTCGCGTAAAAAGGTGCTTAAGCGCCGTGCAGATAAGAAAGCTATTTTGGCGGAACGGCGAATCGCTGCGCTTGCGGGCAAGGCAAAGACGCTTCGAGAGCTTTTGCAGGGCATTAAAAAAGAACAAGCCCGCAGCCAGACAAAGCCACCAAATTCAACTTCAGTCGCAGCAAAATCGACATCTCAGGGCGTGAAGCGAACACTCCGGGCGATCAGCAAAGCCCGTGGAACGCTGACTTTGCCTGCTGTTGGCAAGATTTCAGGCCGATATGGTGAAAAGACTGATGGCGGGCTTGCGCGCAAAGGATTGACGGTTGTCACGCCTTTGGGAGCACAAGTGACCGCGACTTATGATGGAACTGTAGTATATGCTGGTAAGTTTCGAGGCTATGGGCTTCTCTTGATCATCGATCATGGCGAGGGATATCATAGCCTATTAGCGGGGATGACCCGCATTGATGTTGATCAGGGGCGTCAGCTTATTGCCGGTGAACCTGTCGGAATTATGGAGCAGAGCGGAAGCGGCCAACCAATTCTTTATGTTGAGTTACGTCGCGACGGCCAACCAATAAACCCGCTGCCTTGGTTGGCTGCGCGAAAAAATGAGGTAAACGGATGACTAAACGGATTTTGTCTACGCTGGGTGCGTCGACTTTGGTGCTTTCTTTGTTTGTGTGGGCGACGCCTGCATTCGCGGCCGATGAGAAAAAGAATGATGAAGAGACCTATCGTCTTTTGGCTCTTTTTGGTGATGTGTTTGAGCGCGTTCGCGCCGAATATGTTGAGCCGCCAAGCGAAGAAGAAATGATTGAAGCTGCCATCACCGGCATGCTGGCCGCCATGGACCCACATTCAAGTTTCCTCAATGCAAAAAGCTTCAAGGATATGCAGGTCAATACCCGAGGCGAGTTCGGTGGTCTTGGTATTCAAGTCACGATGGAGGGAGGCTTTGTTAAAGTCATTTCGCCAATCGATGATACGCCAGCGTTCCGTGCAGGCATTGAATCTGGTGACATTGTTACGCACTTGGATGGCGAGTCTGTTCAGGGATTAACGCTGACACAAGCCGTCGATAAGATGCGCGGCAAGGTTGGCAGTGATATCCGCTTGTCGCTGGTCCGCGAAGGCCGCGAGCCTTTTGATGTCACAATTACACGCTCAGTGATCAAAATCACCTCAGTTAAATCACGTGTTGAAGGTAAGATCGGGTATGTCCGTATTACGTCATTTAACGAGCAGACAGACAAAGGTCTTGAGCGCGCGATTACGAAAATCAAAGACGAAGTTGGCGACGAATTGCAGGGCATCGTTTTGGACCTTCGGAATAATCCAGGCGGATTGCTGGATCAGGCAATTGCCGTATCCGATGCATTCCTGGACCGTGGCGAGATTGTTTCTACGCGGTCACGCAAACCAGAAGAAACGCAACGTTTCAATGCACGCACAGGCGACTTGGCATCAGGCTTGCCGGTTGTTGTACTGATCAATAGTGGGTCTGCATCCGCGTCTGAGATTGTCGCTGGTGCACTTCAGGATCATAGCCGTGCCGTTATCCTTGGAACGAAATCCTTTGGTAAGGGCTCCGTGCAGACGGTCATGCCTTTGTCTGGTAACGGTGCTATGCGGTTAACGACAGCGCGCTATTACACCCCGTCTGGTCGCTCAATCCAGGCCAAAGGTGTCGAGCCTGATATTTTTGTGAAGCAGGCAAAGCTTGAAGAGATCACGTCGAGCCGGCCGCGTAGAAGCGAAGCGAGCCTTCGCGGTGCGTTGGACACGGGTACAGGCGAGGATGGTAAAGATGCAAAACCATCCGACGAGCCAAAGGATGAGACGGAAGCATCCGATGAGGCAAAGCCAGAAGCTCAGGATTATCAATTGAGCCGGGCATTGGACTTGATTCGCGGACTGTCGATCATGAACCAAAACGCTGCTGCAAAGTAAGTAAAAGGGCATTTGTTCATGTATGTATGTCCCTGTTCAGTCGTTGCCTGCCAGAACAATAGCCGGTTGTGGAGGATGTCGTGAAACTCCCTAAACTCTTTGGTAAAAAGAAAGAGGAAAAAGACGAGTTTGACGAAGATGATTCTGTCATTGAGGAAATTGATCGCGAGGGCCTCGGAGATGATGTCGACGACGAACTAGAAGAATCCATGAATGCATCATCGGCTCCGGCAGCAGTGAATGATGCTGATGGCGATGGTCCTGCGACTGAAGAAGAATATCATGACGTCAACGACCATGGTGACGTCGACCATGATGCCGATGAACACATCGCCGATGATGAAGAACACGAGATGGTTGGCGAAGATGGCGCCGGCGTAAATCAATCTGATGATATGGATGATGATTTTGATGGCGACTTCGAAGAAGATGATGACGAAGAAGACGATGCAGATTTCAGGAAAAAGGCGATTGTTTTCGCAGCCTTTGGATTTGCCGTCTTACTTTTAAGTATTCTTGGAGGCGCAGGTTGGTGGATATTCTCGGGCGATTCTGAGCCGACTGTTGCTGAGAAAGAAGAACGCCCAGGCGTTGTTTCCATGGACATGCCCGCCGTGCCTGGCAGTTTGAATGCCAGTATTTCTAGTTTGAACAGTGCCGCGTTTGGTGAACAGCCGGCGGAAGATTCTACAGCTGCCGCGCCCGTGCCTGCTGATGCAGCACCTGAACCAGAATCCAGTTCTTTTGCCTCTACGGCTCCAGGCGAGGAAACATCCGGCACGACAATGAATTCGCTGAACAGTCTGAATTCTGTTATTGGCTCAAATTCAGCTGGGGGCGGTATGGTGATCCCGGCAGTGGCAAGTGGGGCTATGGCACTCATTCCTGATCAGCCAAGTGCAGCAGATCAAAGCCGCGCTCTCTCAAAAGCGCCAATCAGTGCATTGCTTGAAGAAAAAGACGGGGTTGGAAAACTCCCCAAGATTGGCTCAAACGGCTCCAAACCTTGGCAGGTCTACGCAAGACCGCTAGATCCAAGTATTACAGAACCGAAAATCGCATTAATGATTGAAGGTGTTGGGCTTAGTCGTCAGGCATCATTAGGGGCGATCAAAAAGCTACCTGCCGAGGTCAGCATTGTTCTAAGCCCTTACGCCCGTGATCTGGATGATTGGGTCTTCAGGGCACGCTTGGCAGGTCACGAAGTTTATATTTCCATGCCGATGGAAAGCGAAGACTTCCCCCTGGAAGACGCAGGGCCGTTGGCCTTGGATACACGCATTCAATTGGCAGAGAATGAGAGCCGCCTTGATACTGTGATGGCCAGTGCAGGCGGTTACGTTGGTCTCGTGACGATGATGGGATCACGGTTTATGAATGCAGACGGCCAATTGCGCCAAGTTATTAAAACAATAAATGATCGTGGCTTGATGTTTGTGATTGGCGGTGCGCGTTCACGCAACGGAGCGTTACCGATCGCAAAAGAGCTCAATATTGCCTATGCCGAGAGCGAAATGTATATCGACGCAATTCCTAGAATTCAACAAATCAGAACAAATCTTGATCGCCTTGAGGCAATGGCCAAGGAACGTGGGTCAATTATGGCGACAGCGCGGCCATATCCTGTATCGATTAAGAATATTTTGGATTGGATTGCGACGATCAAAGACAAAGGGGTCGCTTTAGTGCCGGTATCTGCTGTTGCAACGTTACCATCTCCCGTTCAATAGAATGAATTCCTGATGCCTCATTACACTGAATTACCGAGTGGATACCGCCCTTGCTCTGGCGCTGTTGTTTTTAACGCGAATGGCGATGTTTTTATGGGATGTCGGATTGAGATGGCTGCGTTGGATGCGTTCGCCTGGCAAATGCCCCAGGGTGGCTTGGATGCCGGTGAAGATCCCGAGGCCGCCGCAAGACGTGAGCTTTATGAAGAAACAGGTATTCGTTCTGTTGAGCTTCTATCCGAGCTCGATGGATGGCTTACATATGATTTTCCGCCAGAAATCTTGGGTAAACGCTTTAAGAATAATATTGGGCAGGCGCAACGGTGGTTCGCGTATGGCTTCATCGGGGATGAGAAAGAGATCAATTTATGTACTCATGGCACACCAGAGTTCCAGAAATGGGACTGGATAACATTAAATCGTATTCCAACGATAATTGTCCCCTTTAAACGCGAAGTTTACGAGGCTATTGTTGCTTCATTTCAGCCCATAGCGGATCGCTGGAAGATCGAGGGGACTAATTCATGATAATGTACCTAGAAGTGCTCGCGGGCTTCGCAATTCTTGTTATCGCTGCTGAAGCCATGGTGCGCGGCGCTGTGATCATCGCTGAGAAGCTGGGTATTTCACCCATGGTTATCGGCATGACCGTGATTGCCTTTGGTACATCTGCTCCAGAATTAATGGTGAGCCTTCAAGCTGCGTTAAGCGGCTCAACCGGTCTTGCGATTGGTAATATTGTTGGATCAAATATTGCGAACGTCTGGCTTATTCTAGGCATCACATGTCTTGTGGCCCCAATCCTTGCAAAACCTGACGCACTGAAGCGTGACATATTACTCCTTGGCGGTGGTTCAGTGCTGTTTGTCGTTCTCTGCCTTCAGGGCACATTGGACATGATGGCCGGCGTCATCTTGCTGGTCGTATTTATTGCATTCCTGCTTGTTTCATATTTCCGTGAGAAATCAGACCCTGAGGTTATGAAGGAACACGCAGAAGAACTCGAAGAGCTTGAAAAGGGTATTCCTAAAAGCATGCCGCTGGCGATCGCTATTGCGATTGCAGGTATTCTTGGCTTGGCATTTGGAGCGGATATTCTGGTCACAGGTGGCTCCGAGATTGCGCGTTCATTTGGTGTGAGCGAAGAGGTTATTGGCATAACATTGTTTGCATTTGGTACATCATTACCAGAATTAGTCGCGTCCGTTGTCGCGGCATATCGTGGCCATCCAGACGTCGCAATCGGCAATGTGATTGGATCAAACATTTTTAATATGATGCTTGTTGGTGGTATTGTAGCCGTTGTTATTGATATCCCAGTGCCCGCTCAGGTGCTGAATTTTGATATATGGATTATGTTAGCTGCCACAGTGATGTTGATGCTAATTTTGCTTGGAAAAATGAAACTGACACGCGGATATGCATGTGTCTTCTTTGCTCTATACATCGCATATATTGGTGCTCAGGGTTATGGCGTTGACCGTATCTTGGCGGCTATTTAACGAAATTCTGAGCTAAGGATGAATATGCGGAACGTTCTCGTCACAGGTGGAGGCAAGCGTATTGGGCGCGCGATAGCCGAGCGGCTTGCAGCCGATCATTGGAACGTCATCGTCCATTATAATGGCTCACGCCAGGATGCTTTATCGACAGTTGAAGCCATTGAAGCCTATGGTGGGAAAGCATTAGCCTTAAAAGCTGATTTACTGAACGAAGTTGAGGTTGTTCGCCTTGGCGTTGAGGCAGCGGCGGCGTTTGGTGGGCTATCCGCAATTGTGAACAATGCGTCAGTGTTTGTGCGCGATGATTTAGAGACTGGGACTAAAGAGCTATGGGACTTGCACATGGCTGTCCATGTGCGTGCCCCCTTTGTACTTGCTCAAGGCCTCTTAAACCAACTATCTGATGGAATGAACGGTGCAATCATCAATATTGTTGATCAGCGCGTCCTCAACCCGTCCAAGCATTTCACAAGCTATACCCTGAGCAAGATGGCGCTCTGGGATCAGACACAGGTTCTCGCGCGGGCAATGGCTCCTAGAGTCCGCGTTAATGCGATTGGCCCGGGTCCAGTGCTACCGAGTACACGCCAAAGCCAAGAAGACTTTGATATTCAAGCGCAGCAAACGCCGCTGGAAAAGGTTGTCGACCCTTCTGAGGTTGCCGCTACAGCCGCGTTTCTTCTTGACGCTGGATCGGTGACAGGTCAGATGATCGCAGTAGATGCCGGTCAGCATTTGAATTGGGCGCATGAAACAGAAGAAACAGCACCCAGAGAATGACCCATAATAAATTGATTGATTTGGATGAGGAGTGACGATTGTGAGCACAAGGGCAACAGAAGTTTTACAGCCTCTTAACATTGCCGACGCGCGGCAGCGTGTTCGCCACGTCTTCGTTCGTGATCTTGTGCTTGATGCACTCATTGGTATTCATGCTCATGAACAAGATAAGACCCAGCGGGTTCGCGTGAATCTTGATCTTGCTGTTCGTGAAGGCGAAGAGGGCCTGGATGATGATTTAGCGAATGTTGTTTGCTATGAGCAGTTGGTAAATGGTGTTCAGGAAATCTTTTATAAAGGCCATGTTGGGCTTGTTGAAACCATGGCCGAATCTATCGCTGCAATGTGTCTGACAGATCATCGAGTTCGGTCCGCGCGTGTTCGGGTCGAAAAGCTCGATATTTTTGATAATGCTCAGAGTGTCGGCGTAGAAATTGAACGATTTAATACAGAGCTATAAGTCGTTAATAAATAGCGATTATTTAATGATTTCAGTTCTTCGGTAATTTGGCGCGCCGCATGTTTTGCACAATTTGAGATTTGTTTCAGTGATATGTCTATCTTATTACTAATACTCCATGTTTCCTGCGCCGTTACAAAAAAATACATAAAAATCAATGCATAAGGAAGTTGCCTAATTTTTGGGCATTTTGGCTAAGTCCCATAGAATCATAGGGTTTTTGCTCTGTGCTCGGTTTTATGAACATGGTTATCCACAGGAACGTTGGATAGGTTTATGGTTAACGCGAATATGACATCAAATGCGTCTTGGTCGGTTGACCGCGCGGCTCTGATCGGTGATTAAGTACAGATGGATGATGCCTCAAAAAATGATGCCCTAGACGTTTCAAGGCCGGAAATCTCGGCTGAGAAAGGTGCGGATGCAATCAAGTCGAGGCTTCCAAATTTGCCAACGTCACCAGGTGTTTATCGTATGCTGAATGAGCATGGTGACGTGCTCTATGTCGGTAAAGCCAAGAATATTCGAAAACGGGTCACCAGTTACGCAAGTCCGCAGAGACAATCCATTCGTATTCAACGGATGATTTCGCAGACGATTGAACTTGAGATCGTGAAAACGGAAACCGAAGCAGAAGCACTGCTTTTGGAATCTGACCTGATCAAGCGATATGCGCCGCGTTACAATATTCTGCTGCGAGACGATAAAACGTTTCCAATGATTTTGATTACGGGCGATCACGATTACCCGCAGATTGTGAAGTATCGAGGGGCTAGAAGTCGCAAAGGTGAATATTTCGGTCCATTCGCATCTGTTTGGGCGGTAAACGATACGCTTGGTTTGTTGCAGCGGGCATTTCTGCTCAGGACATGCTCCGACAGTGTTTTTAGTAATCGCACCCGGCCGTGTCTACTCTATCAGATAAAACGATGCAGTGGCCCTTGCGTCGATCGGGTGAGCAAACCTGACTATCTGAGCCTGGTTGATGAGGCACGGGAGTTTCTGACGGGTGATAGTCAGCGTATCCAGCGCAAATTGGCTGAAAAAATGCAGAGTGCATCCGATGCCCTCGAATTTGAAATGGCGGCACAGTACCGTGACAGAATTCAGGCGTTAACGCGGGTTCAATCGAAACATGAAGCGGTCTCGGCAGGTCTCGACGAGGCTGACGTCATCGCGCTTCATCACGACAGCGGACAAACATGCGTTCAGGTGTTCTTCTTCCGTGGTGGGCGTAGCTATGGAAACCGGGCGTATTTCCCGAGCCACGCGAAAGAAAACAGCCCTGAAGAAATCCTTGAAGCGTTTGTCGGTCAGTTTTATGCCCGAACCAAGCCGGCACAGATGATTTTAACGTCGCACACACTCCCAAACCATGCGCTCGTTGAAAAAGCCCTTAAAGTCAGGGCAGAGCGCAAGGTCGAAGTTCGGGTTCCGAGCAGGGGAGAAAAAAAACGTGTCATGGCGCAGGCGATTTTGAATGCACGAGATGCACTTGCGCGCAGAATGTCTGAAAGCGCGTCACAACAAAGATTACTTGAGGGGCTCTCGAGGGTTTTGAAACTGGACGAATCGCCTGAACGCATAGAAGTTTATGATAACTCGCATGTGTCTGGGACCAACGCGATTGGGGCAATGATCGTTGTTGGGTCTGAAGGCTTCATGAAAAACGCATACCGGAAATACAATATCAGGCGCGCTGGTTCTGGTGAAGCGTCAGCTGGTGATGACTATGATATGATGCGCGAAGTCCTTGAGCGCCGATTTACTCGTGCTCAAAAAGAAGATCCGGATCGCACCAAAGGGCAGTGGCCTGACCTGGTCATCGTCGATGGTGGTAAGGGTCAGTTATCAGCCGCTCTGGATGTGTTTGAGCTTTTAGGTATCGAAGATGTCCCGTTGGCGGCGATTGCAAAGGGGCCAGACCGAAATGCGGGTCGTGAGAAGATCTTTTTGCCCGGTAAAACAGAGCCTATTCAGTTAGAGCACAAAGACCCGGTCCTTTATTTCCTGCAACGTATTCGTGATGAGGCGCACCGATTTGCGATTGGGACGCACCGTGCCAAGCGGGGCAAACAAATCCAGCGGTCAATTTTAGACGATGTGCCAGGCATTGGTGCCAAACGGAAAAAAGCGCTGCTCCATCATTTCGGATCGGCTCAATCCGTTGCTAACGCTGGAAACAAAGACCTGGAAAAAGTTGATGGTGTTAGCGGTGCAATGGCCAAGAAAATATACGATTGGTTTCATCCTGATGACTAAACAGCGAAGAATTTTGTTTATATCCAATAAATTTGAATGAATGAGCATCTCTGCTGGTTTCATCGTCCTTGGGAATCTGCTAAAACAGCAAAAGAAGCGAGATTAAAGCTCGCGCGCACATAAGGCTGAGTGAATGCTGACGAAAATCCCCAACATGTTGACGATGGGTCGGATAGCGGTAATCCCTGTGATGATTGCAACGCTTATTGGCTTCGACGCACCCTTGGGGAATTGGGTGGCATTCGCATTTTATACGTTTGCATGTCTTACTGATTTTTTTGATGGCTACCTTGCGCGCGCCTTGGCGCAGCAGTCAGCTTTTGGCCGATTTCTAGACCCGATCGCAGATAAATTATTGGTAGCGTCCGTACTTTTACTCTTGATTGGGGTTGGGCGCATACAAGATATGCTTGTGATCCCGGCAGCAGTGATTTTGTGCCGAGAGATACTGGTTTCAGGCTTGCGTGAGTACTTGGCTGAAGTCAGAGTTCCAATGCCCGTCACCGCGCTCGCAAAGTGGAAAACGGTTTTGCAGATGTTGGCACTCGGGTTTCTGCTTGTTGGACCCGCGGGTCCTGATTTTGGCCCGTTAACAACGACTGAAATCGGTGTTTATGGTTTATGGGGCGCTGCATTGCTGACAATCATTACGGGGGCGGATTATCTCATTGTAGGTATTCGCCAGATCGTGGCCGTTGATAAACGTGAAAACCAAGAGAAACGCGACAAGAAAGTCGCCAGTAAACCTAATAGCGACATTCCTTCAGCAAGTTGAAAATGTGTCGTTTAAGACGATATAATCCTTATTTAGATTTGATGATGAAATCCAGCAAAGGCACTCAATAATGAAAATATTCGGATTTGCAGGATGGAGCGGCAGCGGCAAAACGACGCTTGTTAAAGTGGTCATTCCTGCCTTGATTGCGCAAGGCCTTAAAGTCTCAACGATCAAGCATACACATCATAATTTTGATATCGACAAGCCGGGCAAAGACTCGTTTGAGCATCGCGTTGCTGGCGCGCACGAAGTGGTCATTACAGGTGCGGCGCGCTGGGCGTTGCTGCACGAGAACCGTGGCGAGCCTGAGCCTGACATCGAAACGATGTTGGCACGGATGTCAGAGGTCGATTTGGTGCTCATCGAGGGCTTTAAATCTTATTCTCACCCAAAGATGGAAGTGTTCCGTCCAGAGGTTGGCAAGCCGATGATTTGTGCTGATGACACTTCAATTGTTGCGGTGGCCTCGACAATATCGCTCGACGTTACAATCCCGCAGATTGATCTTGATGATATTGAGGCCGTTGCCGATTTTGTGATTAATTTTTGTGAACTCCCGGCGGAGCGTCGCAATGGCGCAGCTTAAGGATGACTGTTTCGCATTTGGCGATGCGCTTATCCCGTATGCTTCGGCGCTGAGTGATCTAGAACAACGACTAGATTGTGTTGTTGGTACTGAAACCGTACCTCTCCGTTCTTCCTTGGGACGTATTCTGGCCACAGATATTGTCTCAACCCGAAATGTACCGCCTCTCGATAACAGTGCTGTCGATGGATTTGCTGTTTTCTTTGATGACTTAAAAAGTGACACCGATACGGTGCTGCCTGTGACGGGACGTATCGCGGCGGGGCATCCTTTGGGGCGTGATGCAAAGCGTGGTGAGGCTGTGCGTATCTTTACCGGTGCGCCGATGCCTGCTGGCATGGATACAGTTTTCATGGAAGAAGACAGTCAGCTTGAGGGTGATACCGTTACATTGCCGCTGGGTCTTAAATTCGGATCAAATCGGCGGTTTGCTGGCGAAGACGTAAAAGTCGCCGATGTCATTGTTACAGCCGGCTCGAAGTTGCGGGCGCAGGAAATTGGTTTAGCGGCGTCAATCGGATGTCAGTCGCTCGACGTTTATCAGCCACTCAAAGTGGGTGTGTTCTCAACGGGCGACGAAGTGCGTGATCCAAGTGATGACGCGCCAGAAGGTTGTATCTTTGATGCCAATCGATACACCGTTATGTCGATGCTGGACGGCCTTGGTATCCAAATAACAGACCTCGGCATTTTGCCTGATAATTTACAAGCGATCACGAGTGCTTTGGATGCGGCCAAAGAAGATCAGGATGTCTTGTTGACGTCAGGCGGCGTGTCCGCTGGCAAGGAAGATCACGTCAAAGCTGCGGTCGAAAATCTTGGCAATATTAATTTCTGGCGCTTGGCAATTAAGCCCGGACGACCTATCGCGCTGGGTCAGATTGCTCAAACAGCGTTCGTTGGCCTGCCGGGGAACCCTGTTGCAGCCATGGTCACGTTCTTGATGGTGGCTCAACCTATGCTGCGTAAGCTGGGTGGAGAAGTTGGCTACACGCCAACGCGCGTGCGGGTGGCGACTGATTTTGATTATAAAAAGAAATCTGGCCGCCGCGAATGGGTGCGGGCCAGCTTGAAACAAAATGCAGATGGCCAATCGATTGCCACCAAGCATCATTCCAGTGGTGCTGGTATTTTAACATCGATGGTTGGCGCAGATGGATTGGTTGAGATCGAAGAAGACGTGACTCAACTCGACGCGGGCACAGAAGTAACTTACCTCCCCTTTAGTGGGCTTTTGGCAGGATAGAATGCTTAAACTTTTATATTTCGCATGGGTACGTGAGCGCACAGGTACTGCGTCTGAAGAGCTTGAATTGCCAGATAATGTCAGCACGGTCGCTGATCTTATTACAGTACTTCGGGCCAAGGGCGACGGTTACGCTGATGCTTTTGAAAGTGATGACTTGGTTCGTGTCGCGGTCAACCAGAACCACGTCGGCTTTGATCACAAAGTTCAGGCTGGCGATGAAGTCGCGTTCTTCCCACCGGTTACGGGAGGCTAATGTGATTCGCGTCCAGGAACAGGATTTTGATCTCGGAGACGAACTGCGCGGTATGAGTGACGGCAATCATGGGATTGGTGGATTATGCTCATTTGTGGGGCTCGTGCGGGATATGGCGGGGGACGCGAATATTGGCGCGATGACGCTTGAACATTACCCGGGCATGACCGAGCGCGCATTAGAAGAAATTGAGGCCGAAGCCCACGACCGTTGGCCGTTAGAGGCAACATTGATCATCCATCGATATGGCCGATTAGAGCCAGGTGATCAAATCGTTCTTGTTGCTGCAGCATCAGCGCACCGGGAAGCCTCGTTCGAAGCATGTCATTATTTAATTGATTTCCTTAAAACGCGCGCACCTTTCTGGAAGCTCGAAGATACCCCTGACGGCCCAAAATGGGTCGACGCACGCGCAAGTGATGATGCAGCTGTGGCAAGATGGGGTAAGGTAGACAATACCCAATAGAAGAGGACGCTTTCTATGGCTCCATCTGACCCTGATAAAAACAAGCCCGAAGGCTTACCTGATCTGTTGAAGGCTTATGAGGATATGTCTTTCCTTAATAGTCGCGAGGCACGCCCTCTCCGAATACTTGCTGAATACATGGAACCAGAAGCACGGTTCAAAGAGTATAATATTGCCGATACCATTGTATTTTTGGATCGGCACGCACCAAAAGCCGAGAAGACGCCAAGAAGCACTTAAGCGCAGCAAAGCGTCATAATGGCGACGTCGCAGGCGCCGAGCGTGATCTTGCGATGTCTCAGTACTACGAGGCAGCGCGTACACTCGCACATCGTCTTACCGAATGGTCAAAAACGCTTGAGGGATCTGATCGTCGCTTTGTTATCTGCACAGGCGGTGGCCCCGGCATTATGGAGGCCGCGAACCGAGGTGCGTCTGAGGCCGCGGGTATTAATATTGGCCTGAATATATCATTGCCGTTCGAGCAACACGAAAACCCTTACATCACCCGTGAGCTTTGTTTCGAGTTCCATTATTTCTTTATGCGGAAGTTTTGGTTCACGTACCTGGCCAAGGCAATGCTGGTTTTTCCCGGCGGATTTGGGACCATGGACGAGTTATTTGAAACACTCACTTTGGCGCAAACGGGTAAGCTATCGAAACGCGTCCCTACGGTGCTGTTTGGAACGGCGTTCTGGGATAAAGCATTTAATCTTGATGCGCTGGTTGAAGCCGGAACCGTCGCACCAGAAGATTTGGACTTGTTCCATCAGACCGATGATATTGACGAAGCCTTTGACTATTTAACTTGTGAGCTCACACAACATTCGCTCAGCAACCCGGGTGGTTACATGTAATTCAACACTCTTCATTTGCTTCTTTAGTTGCAATTTGGACATATGTGTTATTGCCCGTTCTGTTCTGAGCTATAAAATTACACTTGGCTTAAACTGGAATCGAGATTGTAATGACAAAGATGAAAATGGAACACGAACGATCAGGGTTTCTTCTTTGCTAAACCACAACCTGCAAAAGATACACTGGCTCTTATCCGTTCAGGAAAGACCTGGTAACTCAGGCCTTGTCACCCCACGTCTAAATAAATGAAAAACCGAGCTCCGGAGAGAGAACCTATGAAGTATTCACTAGGTGAACATAAAGTCACAACCCGAGGGGACGATTATTGGATCGCCCCTAATGCGTCTGTCATTGGTCAGGTCACGTTAGAAGCAGGCGTAAGTGTTTGGTTTGGGGCAGTGATTCGCGGTGACAATGATCCGATCGTCATTGGCGAAGGATCGAACGTACAAGAGAACAGCGTTCTACATACGGACCCTGGTTACACGCTTCGCGTTGGGCGCAATGTGACAATCGGCCACATGGCCATGCTTCATGGTTGTGAAGTCGGTGATAATACATTGATCGGCATCGGCGCGGTTGTGCTGAACGGCGCAAAGATTGGCAAGAACTGTATCGTTGGTGCCAAGGCCTTGATCACAGAAGGAACAGAAATCCCAGATAATTCATTGGTCGTTGGTGCACCTGGACGTGTCATTAAACAAGTTAAACCAGAAGGGATCGCAGATTTGACGCGGATTGCTGAACATTACGTGACACGTTGGAAGAAGTTCAAAACAGAGATGATTGAGGACGGTGAATAAATATGTTTCCTATCGATCATTTCCTTCGTGCCGCGATTAAATTCCCAAACCGTATTGCCGTTAAAGATGGTGATACAGAAATCACTTATGTAGATCTAGCGGCCCAGGCGAACGCGCTGGCGGCAGCGATCCAATCGATTGATCCGAACCCGCAAACGCGCGTTGGGATCTGTGGCTATAATACTGTTGAGCATTTGCTTGCGTGGCTTGCGACATTCGCATCCGGCAAGACATGGGTGCCTCTCAACCCGCGCAACGGCAAGCCTGAATTGGATCGTATATGTGAAGTTACGGGTCCAACTATTGTCTTCGTTGATGCTGATTGTTCCGATAAAGTTAATAGCGGCTTCGCAACGCGTATCACTGCGAAACTTGGATCAGCTAAGCCCGAAGAGAAAACGCTGGCCGGTCTTGTTGATGCGTTTATGGGGAAAATGCCCAAACGCCACGATATTAATCTTGATGACCTACAGGCGATAAAATTCACCGGCGGATCAAGCGGACAACCAAAAGGGTGCATGCAAACGTACCGGGTTTGGAATACCTGCATTACGTCGATGCTGATTGAATTTAATTTTGATGAGAATGATCGACATTTACTTGCAGCGCCGATGACACACGGCACGAACACGTTAATTATGCCAACCTTTGCCGCTGGTGGTACTCAAGTGTTGATGGGTCCCGCCAAACCTGCCGCCATTATAGAGGCACTTGAGGCCGAGCGCGTAACGTCGATATTCCTGCCGCCGACCGTCATATATATGATGCTCGACGAGGAGGGGATTGAAGACTGCGACTTTACAGGTCTGAAGCATCTTATTGTTGGCGGTGCTGCAATCCGCAAAGACGAAGTCCAGCGCGCCATGAGTGTTTTCAATAATGCGTTGGAGACTTGCTACGGTCAGACCGAAGCGCCGCAGATTGTAACGTGTATGCGGTCCGAAGATTGGATCAAGCCAGAAAACTGGGCATCGACTGGTCGTGCGACATGCAACACACGTGTTGAGACCATGGACCCGGACGGCAATATCATGCCCTGCGGTGAAAGCGGTGAGATCGTCGTAAAAGGCGACCTGGTGATGAAGGGGTATTTCGAAATGCCCGACAAAACGGCTGAGACGATTATCGACGGATGGCTCCATACAGGAGACGTTGGCGTCATTGATGACCGAGGATTTATCTATATTAAAGACCGTATCCGTGATGTTGTGATTACGGGTGGCTTCAATGTCTATCCAAGTGATGTCGAAACTGTCCTTGGCCAGCATCCTGATGTGACGGAATGTGTTGTCTTTGGTGTTCCGGATAGAAAATGGGGTGAAGCCCTGACGGCAGCTGTTGAAGTCCGAAAGGGTTCCTCAGCAACTAGTGAGGAGATCGCAGCATTTGTTAAGGAGCGTCTTGATTCCGTTAAAACACCAAAGGTTGTTCACATCGTTGACGAACTGCCACGTAGCCCTGTTGGCAAGGTTTTACGCCGCGAAGCTAAAGTGATGTTCACACCAAAAGAAGAGGCCTCAGCATGAGTAAAAAGACACCGGAAACGCGCTTAGCCACGCACACGAACGAAGAATTATATTACCGTGACGATGGGCTCGTCAGCGAGTTGATGGGAAATTTCACGTTTACTGAAATGATGTTTATGCACATTTTGGGGCGCAAACCCTCATCGGGTGACGTCGTGATCTTGGATGCAGTTCTTTTGACGTTGATGGAACACGGTTTAACACCAAGCGCGATCTCGACGCGTCTGACGTATCATTCAGCGCCCGAGGCGTTACAGTCAGCCGTTGCAGCAGGGTTGTTAAATGTCGGATCGCAGTTCATTGGCACATTAGAGAATGCATCGACGTTGCTGATGGCATTACTGAACGATGCGGATGAGTTTGATGTCGCAGCTCGCCGTAAGGTCAAAGAGTTGCGCGCCGCCAAGCACCCCTTGCCTGGATTTGGTCATCATCTTCATAGACCAGATGATCCCCGTACTGAGAAATTATTTCAAATCGCATTGGTGCAAGATGGCATCAAGGGCACCTATATTGATGCGATGAAAAGATTATCTGCGATCATTGATGATGAACTTGGCAAACATTTGACCATCAATGCGACCGGGGCCGTTGCTGCTGTGATGCTAGAATTAGATGTGCCGCCTGAAATTATGCGTGGATTTGCTGTGATAAGCCGGTCTGCTGGTCTTGTCGCGCATATACATGAAGAACAATCGCATCCAATAGCACGACATATCTGGGACATTGTTGAAGAAACAGTGCCGTATACGGGCGACGCTCTCACCAAATAGAATTAAGGACGACAATATGTTTTGGCATACAAACGAACCCCATGGACTACCGCGCGATCCCTTCAAAAGCTGTGTGATCCCGCGCCCTATTGGATGGATTTCAACAATCAGTCCGGATGGTGTGCCGAACCTGGCGCCTTACTCGTTCTTTAACGGTGTTGCTGGTGATCCGCCAATGGTGATGTTTTCCAGTGGTGCCCGGTCCGCGGATGCGCCTAAAGACAGCATCTTTAATGCCGAGCAAACGGGTGAATTTGTATGTTCAATGGTATCGCTCGACCTGATTGATGCGATGAATGACACAAGTGCTGCTTACGGACCGGAAATCGATGAAGCCGCGCATGCGGGTATCGAGATGGAAGCGTCCGAGCTTGTGAAGCCCATGCGGGTAAAGGCATCGCCGATCCATCTTGAATGCAAATATTACCAGACCATGGAATTACCTGTGGATCGCAACGGTTCAGGCAATGCAATCTGTGTCGGCCATGTTGTCGGCGTTCATGTCCGTGACGAGGTCATGAAGGACGGGTTTATAGATGTCTTAAAATTCCGTCCAACAGCCCGCCTTGGTTACATGGATTACACTTCAGTAGATCGTACTTTTACGTTAAATAGGCCGGAAATTAAGCCTGCTGCTGAGTAATTAGATGATATTGCTGGCGATCCGGGCTATGCGTTCACGAACCTGTTCTACAATGACCGATTGTGGCGTATTTCGTCCGCCAGCATAAACGGCAACACCTGTTGTGATTGTTGTTTTTAATCCACGCTTCTTTTCTTCGTTGTATATGCTTCTGCTACGACTAAAAGTAACCGTTTTCGATGGTTTTTTCATGCGCGTATCTTTAACGCTTGCATAGGTCACATTCGTTACAATGATATATGTATCTTCTGTAGCAAAACTACCGGCAATACTGCCTAATGTTGCCCCTGCAACGACGCCCATTGCCGTGCCAGCAATAGCACCTGACCGATAACCAGTAATGCCGCCCACAGCGGCGCCAAGGAACCCATACTCAGCTTCTAAATTTGCCTGAATATGACCACTATAGCGCACATTAACATCAACTAAGATACCAAAGTCGCCCTCCGATGTTGGCACATACCCAGCGTTTGCATATGCATTCTCTAGTGTGGAACGGAAAGCATTCAAATCGAATGCGATGTCACCGGATGTGTTCCGAATGCGGACTTTAATCTTGTTGTTCTTATGAAAAGAAGCGTCCGTGATGATGCTATTCTCAACGCGCGAACCGATCATTAATCCAGTATCTGGATCTTTGACCATGCCCATCCGTGTTGGTGGTGCGCCAACACAAGCACTCAAGACCAGGGTGATGAGGATGGTCGTTACGAACCCTTTTGATAACGGGAAACATATAAATTTCAAAACTGAATACATTGCTGATCTCCTAAGAACCATTGCCGAGAGCTTCGTTTAAAAACCGCTGTGCCTCAGAATGATGTACAGAAAAGCCTAGGCCATTCGATCCACGATCAACTCGGCCCCATGAGACGGCAGAAATAACGCGATCATTCAAAAATACAGGTCCACCAGAATTACCTGGACTAGAAGCAGCATCAATTTGAACATGGAGGACATCAGGACCTGACCCTTGTAGATATGTCGTTACTCGCGGAACATTTTCATTAACCTCTTAATTTTCTGAGGAGAAGATGTTTATGAACACCGATCAGCGCGAGATTCAACGCAAACTACGCATTCTTAGATATGCTGAGGA